>Ga0208507_1000009_pt1 | contig 243965 bp, 237 predicted proteins | sample CryBogCBH12Aug01_FD_184626 | JGI IMG/M metagenome (GOLD analysis project Ga0208507, IMG submission 184626) | Freshwater microbial communities from Crystal Bog, Wisconsin, USA - CBH12Aug09.1 (SPAdes) (version 2) | ecosystem: Environmental > Aquatic > Freshwater > Lake | place: Crystal Bog...
AATCATCATCGATCCATGCCACGATATGTGGAGTCGCGGTAGGAATTAATTGATCGCATCCGGGACAGCGATATGGCTTAGATGAGCTAGATCCCGTTATCTTGCGAACGGTGTAGATACCTTCATGGTGCTCCTCAACGGTCTGGAATGAGGTGCTGACATCACGATCTTCTGGATTTTGGCCAGAGGAGCGCCTTCCCTTGGGGTGATTGCGGCGCGGACTCATGGCTCTATTCTTTCGTATTCCCAGCAAATCTTCGCCTCGTAAATTGGCTTCTGCATAAGCAAATAAGGCAAGATAAATCCATGAGCGCCGCTATAGAAGTACTCGATCTGCGCAAGAAATATGGGGAACACGAGGCGGTTGCCGGCATCTCCCTCACGATTGAGCGCGGCGAGATTTATGCCATCTTGGGGCCAAATGGCGCCGGTAAAACCACCACAGTAGAGATCTTGGAAGGTTACCGAGATCGCGATAGCGGGACGGTCAAGGTCTTGGACGCCGATCCAGGTGCGCTTGGAGTTCATGGCTCTGCATGGCGCAATCGAATTGGAATAGTGCTGCAATCCACCAGCGATGCCGCTGAACTCACAGTTGCCGAGACCGTTCACCACTTCTCCCATTATTACACCAAGCCTAAAGATCCCGATTCAGTCATTGAACTTGTAGGGCTGACCGAAAAGCGCGATGAAAGAGTTCGCACCCTCTCTGGCGGTCAACGTCGTCGCTTGGATGTGGCGCTTGGAATTATCGGAGCTCCAGAGATTCTCTTCCTAGATGAACCCACCACTGGATTTGATCCAGAGGCGCGTCGCGCTTTCTGGGAATTAATTTTGGCTCTTAAAGCAGAGGGCACCACAATCTTGCTCACGACGCACTATCTCGATGAAGCTGAAGCTTTGGCAGATCGAGTGGCCGTCATTAACGCCGGCAAGATTATCGAGATCGCAACTCCTGCGACTCTCGGAGGCCGTCACCTTGCCAAGGCCACAGTCAGTTGGAGTGAGAATGGCACTACTCATCAGGAGCTCTCTGACAATCCCACGGAAGTTGTTCTTGAACTAGCAAAGAGATTTAACGGCAACGTTCCTGAATTATCAGTTACCAGACCCTCACTGGAAGATATTTATTTAACGATGATTGAAGGTCAGCAATGAGTTCTGTACGCATCGGCCTCTCTCGCGGAGGTATTGAGATAAAACAATTCTTGCGTCAACGCGAGTCAGTTATCTTCACCTTGTTCTTCCCAGTGCTTTTGCTCTTCATCTTCGGAAGTGTCTTCAAAAATAACATTGCCCCTGGCGTCACTTTCAGTCAATATTTTGTGGCAGGAATGGTCGCATCCGGTTTGATCAACACAGGCTTCCAACAATTAGCGATCAATATTCCGATGGAGCGCGATAACGGAGCGCTCAAGCGTTTGCGCGGAACTCCAATGTCACCAATCTCCTTTTTCTTTGGAAAAGCAATCTTGGTCTTCGTCGCGATGCTTGCTCAAGTCTTTATGCTGCTCGTCTTTGGTGCACTCTTCTTCCACCTCCACCTTCCTCACAGCGTAAATCTCTGGGTGCGATTTGCCTGGCTCGTTATTCTGGGTTCAGCCAGTTCTACTGTCCTCGGCATAGCACTAGCAGGCATCATTAAAAGTGGTCGAGGTGCGCCAGCTGTGGTCTCCCCATTTGTCATCGTCTTGCAATTCGTGAGCGGTGTCTTCTTTGTCTTTTCTAGCCTCCCCAAATGGATGCAGGACTTTGCTTCTATCTTCCCTCTGAAGTGGCTCACTCAAGGGATGCGCTCGGTCTTTCTGCCGGCCAATTTCGCGCTCAAAGAGCCCGCCGGTACTTGGGAAATTGGAAAGATCGCTCTCGTGCTCGTCATTTGGCTAGTGGTAGGAACCTTGCTCGCTATTCGCTCCTTTAAGTGGTCTAGACAGTGAAATTGCGCAGGGTTGCAATAGCCCTGATAGCACTTCAGTTTCTGAGTGCTCCCGTGGCCCTCTCTGCGACCGCTAAACCAACGCCTAAAGTTACTTCAGTCAAGAAGGCTTCCACTTCTAAGAAGGTAAGCGTTGCAAAGAAGTCGTCGACAAAAACAACATCAACGAAATCAGCGACGACAGCAAAGAAGAGCGCGGCCTCCCCAAAGAAGACCACAAGCGCTAAAAAGACTTTAACATCCAAGAAGAGCGCGACCTCAACTCTCAAGAAAACCGTCACACCGAAAAAGTCAGTGACTGTCCACAAATATGTTTATCATGCACCAGTTCGAAAAGCCGTTGCATCTACTCCCGCGGTGAAGTGGCCTCCATCTGGATTTAAATCAGTCGGAACTGCTTATGCCCGCGTGCCTACTGGTGCAGAGCTCCTCGGGATTCTCTCCGCGATGAAGGATTCGGTGTCGCCAGTAAATTCTTGTTCCGTCGATCCCAATAAACCATCTGTTCCGGCTTTGTCGTGCGCCGCAATTTTGGTCGGCTCCACCCAACGGTGCACATGGTGGAAAGTCTCTTCGCTCATCACTGGAATTGATCCAGCTAATCCCGCTGGCCGAGTAAATATTGGAAAGATAACCGATATGGAAGCTGGAGCAGCTGCTAAAACTATTCAAACTATTGTTTTAGTAAGTCCTATCCCACTTCAAACTGGAATTGAATTTACGGGGATACAAGCCGAGTGCGGCATTGGACCCACAACAGATCCAATACCAAGTTCAACTTTTGTTCCAGATCCTTCATACACCCCGGCGCCAACCACCTCGCCAACGCCATCTGCCTCACCCTCGGCAACTAATCCGTAATTAGCGATTAGCTCCTGGTACCCATAGGACATCTCCAAGTTCGCGGTTCTCATAGCGGGCGAGAACGAAGAATAAATCCGAGAGACGATTCAAATATTTAGCGGTAAGAGGATTTACTCCCCCACCAAAAGAGTGGATCGCATGCCAGGTAGAGCGCTCGGCACGGCGAGTCACGGTTCTGGCCACATGCAGAAGTGATGAGGCAGGGGTTCCAGATGGCAGAACGAATGAGCGCAGCTCAGCGAGATCTTGATTGTAAAAGTCGATCTGATTTTCGATGTAAGTAATCTGTTCTTCTGTAACTCGTAGTGGTTCAACCTTTGGGTTATCGACTACTGGAGTAGATAGATCGGCTCCAACATCGAAGAGGTCATTTTGAATGCGAGTAAGCAGATTCTTGACGGCCTCCTCGCGAATCTGACCTAGAGCAAGAACAACGCCAATCGCAGAGTTAGCTTCATCCACGTCGGCATATGCCTCAAGGCGAGGATCATTTTTTGAGGTGCGACTCATATCCCCCAGAGAGGTTGTTCCATCATCGCCAGTTTTTGTATAAATACGAGTCAAATTAACCATGGGGTGAGCCTATTGGAGCAACTAGAATGAGACCACTTAAATTTAGCGTCAAGGAGTTCTGGGGGTGATGTGTGGCGGAGAATTCATCTGCGCTTCGCATTAATGGCCCAGCCCGACTCGTTGGTGAAGTGACCGTCACTGGCGCGAAAAACTCTGCGCTTAAATTGATGGCGGCCTCTTTACTCGCCCCCGGCAAGAACACACTTCATAACGTCCCTCAGATCAAGGACGTGGAGATCATGTCCGATCTGCTCATGCGCTTGGGTTGCACCGTTCACTTTGACCGTGGTTCGCACACCATGGAGATCGACGTTCCACAAGAACCCGGACATAAGGCGGAGTACGAGCTGGTTCGCAAGATGCGAGCCTCCATCAACGTCCTTGGACCAATTTTGACCAGAGTCGGCATCGCTGAAATCTCTTTGCCAGGAGGTGATGCGATTGGATCTCGCGGACTGGATTTTCATATTGCTGGACTTGAGGCGCTCGGTGCCACTGTGAAATTTGAACATGGTTACATCATCGCGACCGCACCAGATGGTTTAGTAGGCGCAACCTTTGAACTCACATTTCCAAGTGTGGGTGCGACCGAGAATTTGATGACAGCCGCCGTTATGGCAGAGGGAACTACAACGCTTCACAATGTTGCTCGCGAACCAGACATCATTGATCTCGGTGAATATCTCATTGCAATGGGAGCGAAGATTGAAGGGTTAGGTTCTTCAACCCTCACCATCGAGGGAATGGATCAACTCCATCCCGCCTCGCACTCAACTCTTCCTGATCGCATCGTTACGGGAACCTGGGCCTTTGCTGCGGCGATGACTCAAGGTGATATCACCATTAATGGTGGCCGCGCCGATCACCTAGAGATTCCGCTAGATAAATTAGTGGCGGCAGGAGCTGTCGTTACTTCGACCTCCAATGGATTTAGAGTTCGCATGGATCAAAGACCGTTAGCTATCGATGTTGCGACTCTTCCCTACCCAGGTTTTCCTACGGATCTGCAACCTATGGCTATATCCCTTAACTCCATTGCAAGTGGGAGTGCAATCGTGACTGAAAATGTCTTTGAGGCGCGCTTCATGTTCGTTAATGAACTGCGCCGGCTCGGGGCCAATATCACCGTGGATGGCCATCATGCCGCTATTACTGGAGTACCGCTTTTGTCGGGAGCCCCAGTGGCTGCAACAGATATTCGGGCTGGAGCAGGGTTAGTTCTTGCCGCGCTTGTTGCAGATGGAGTTACTACTGTGGAAGATGCGTTTCATATCGAACGCGGATACCCAAATTTTGCAGCTGATCTTCGCTCACTTGGAGCAGATGTCGAAGCTATAAATTAGTTAGATTCTTCACCAAGAATTGAAACTCGGTTCTTATTCACCGAGATGAATCCGCCAGCCATCGTGAATTCCGTGGTGTTTCCATCAGAGCCTTTGATGCTGACAACGCCTGGAACCAGAACTCCTAATAGCGGAATGTGGTTTGCCAAGATTCCAATATCACCGTCGACAGTACGAGCCGACACTGAAGTCGCCTCACCCGACCAGACACGCTTTTCGGGTGAGACTACTTCTACGGTGAGTTTTGTATCGGACATTTTAAGCCTTAGCCAACTCTGCAGCCTTGCGCTCGACATCTTCGAGTCCACCGCACATGAAGAAGGCCTGCTCTGGAACGTGGTCATACTTTCCATCGGCAAGTGCTTCGAAGGCTTCAATGGTCTCTGAGAGTGGAACAAATGAGCCATCGATTCCGGTGAAGACCTTTGCCACGAAGGTGTTCTGTGACAAGAAGCGCTGAATACGACGTGCGCGACCTACCAAGATGCGATCTTCTTCAGAGAGTTCATCGATACCCAAGATAGCGATGATGTCTTGTAGATCCTTGTAACGCTGCAAGATCTGCTTTACACGGTTTGCAACGCGGAAGTGATGCTCTCCGATGTAACGCGGATCCAAGATGCGCGATGTGGAGTCAAGTGGATCCACAGCTGGATAAATTCCAAGCTCTGAGATCGGACGAGACAACACCGTTGTTGCATCAAGGTGGGCGAAAGTTGTGTGTGGAGCAGGGTCGGTGATGTCATCGGCAGGAACATAAATAGCCTGCATCGATGTAATCGAGTGACCACGGGTTGAGGTGATGCGCTCCTGCAATTGACCCATCTCATCAGCAAGTGTTGGTTGATATCCCACAGCAGATGGCATACGTCCTAGAAGGGTTGATACCTCAGAACCAGCTTGAGTAAAGCGGAAGATGTTGTCGATGAAGAGCAATACATCTTGGTTCTGTACATCGCGGAAGTACTCAGCCATTGTGAGGGCTGAGAGAGCAACGCGAAGACGGGTCCCTGGTGGTTCATCCATCTGACCGAAGACCAAGGCGGTCTTGTTGATAACACCAGTCTCTGTCATTTCAAGGAAGAGATCGTTACCTTCACGGGTACGCTCACCAACACCTGCGAATACAGATACGCCGCCGAAGTTCTCCGCTACGCGGTAGATCATCTCTTGAATCAAAACTGTCTTGCCCACACCGGCACCACCGAAGAGGCCGATCTTGCCACCCTTTACATATGGGGTGAGCAGATCAATAACTTTAATTCCGGTCTCGAACATCTCGGTCTTTGACTCAAGTTGATCGAAGGCAGGTGCGGTTCGGTGGATCGGCCAACGCTCTTTAATATCGAGTGATGAGGTTGGAACGTCAAGGGATTCGCCGAGGGTGTTGAAGACGTGGCCCTTAGTGACATCACCAACAGGAACGCTGATCGAAGCGCCGGTATCGGTTACCTCTGAGCCGCGAACCATTCCATCTGTTGGTTGCATCGAGATAGCGCGTACGACGTTGTCGCCGATGTGCTGAGCCACCTCGAGGGTGAGCTTGCGCTGCTCGCCTGAGAGCGTCACTTCAACTGTGAGGGCGTTGAAGATTGCTGGCATTGCATCTGCGGGGAATTCAATGTCAACGACTGGTCCGATTACTCGGGCCACGCGACCTTGCTTTCCTGCCAACTTTGTATTCTCTGACATCATTCGCTCCCTGCGCTAGCTGAGGCAAGCGCATCTGCGCCGCCGACAATTTCACTGATCTCTTGGGTAATTTCGGCTTGACGGGCCGCATTCGCAAGTCGGGTGAGCGACTTGATTAACTCATCAGCATTGTCAGTTGCTGACTTCATAGCGCGACGGCGAGCTGCATGCTCAGAGGCAGCAGATTGCAACATCGCATTAAATACTCGGGCTTCGACATAGCGTGGAAGCAGGGCGCTCAAAACGCTCTCAGCGCTAGCTTCAAATTCGTAGGTTGAACCAGTGTGCTCGATCTCAGCAGCCGAGGTATTGGCAAGCGGCAATAAGACATCGGCTACTGGCTCCTGCAAGATCATCGAGCGGAATCGAGTGTAGATAATGTGCAGTTCGTCGACTCCAGCTGCAGAAGATGTATCGCTCAAGAAAGTTGCGATCAATGCAGCAGAGACCTCGCGTGCATTTTCAAAACTAGGATTATCTGAGAAACCAGTCCACGAAGCAGTGATCGCGCGATCGCGGAAGCGGTAGAAGTTAACCGCCTTGCGACCAACGAGATATGCATCCACCTCAAGTCCACGAGCCTTCAGAGTAGCGATCAGGAGATCTCCCTCTTTGATCGCGGCGTTTGAATAAGCACCAGCCATACCGCGGTCGGCGGTGATGATCAGAACCGCTGCGCGCTTTGGATGTTCCGCAGCAGAGGTAAGTGGATGAGCGGTATTCGAAGAGAGCGCAACTGCTCGCACAGCATTTGTGAGTTCGGTGGAATACGGTGAAGATGCCTGAACTCGCTGCTGTGCCTTCACGATACGGGAAGCAGAAATAAGCTCCATCGCACGCGTAATCTTTTTCGTCGCCTTAACCGAACGCATTCGGCGGCGATAGATTCGAAGTTGGGCACCCATGATTTAGTTAGTTTCCTGCCGCAAATTCCAACTTGAACTCATCGACGACCTTGGTAAGCGATGCGATGGTGTCATCAGAGAGCTCACGAGTTTCGGCGATTACTTCAAAGATGTTTGCGTGGCGGGTTGCAATGAATTCCAGCAACTCCGACTCAAAGCGGCGGATATCTGACACTGCAACTGAATCCATCTTGCCGGTTGTTCCAGCCCAGATCGAAACTGCCTCGCGCTCAACTGAGTAAGGTGAGTATTGGCCCTGCTTCAAGAGCTCAACCATGCGAGCACCGCGCTCAAGTTGTGCCTTTGAGGCAGCATCGAGATCTGAACCGAAGGCTGCGAATGCCTCAAGTTCACGGTACTGAGCAAGGTCAAGACGCAAGCGACCTGCAACCTTCTTAACTGCTTTTGTCTGCGCAGAACCACCAACGCGCGATACCGAAATACCTACGTTAATAGCTGGACGCACGCCGGCGTTGAAGAGGTCTGTCTCGAGGAAGCACTGACCATCGGTAATAGAAATTACGTTAGTAGGAATGAAGGCAGAGACGTCATTTCCCTTGGTCTCAATGATTGGAAGACCAGTCATTGATCCACCACCAAGATCATCGGAAAGCTTGGCGCAACGCTCGAGGAGACGTGAGTGCAAGTAGAAGACATCGCCTGGATATGCCTCGCGGCCTGGTGGACGACGAAGCAACAAGGAGACTGAACGGTAAGCCTCGGCTTGCTTGGAGAGATCGTCAAAGACGATCAAAACGTGTTGTCCTGAGTACATCCAGTGCTGACCAATTGCAGAGCCGGTGTATGGAGCGAGGTATTTGAATCCAGCTGGATCAGATGCAGGTGAAGCAACGATAGTTGTGTACTCCATTGCACCGGCCTCTTCCAAAGCACCGCGAACAGATGCGATGGTGGAACCCTTCTGGCCGATAGCAACGTAGATGCACTTAACCTGCTTCTTTGGATCGCCAGACTTCCAGTTATCGCGTTGGTTAATGATCGTATCGATCGCGATTGCAGTCTTACCAGTCTGACGGTCACCGATGATCAACTGGCGCTGTCCACGACCGATAGCGGTCATTGCATCAATAGCCTTGATACCTGTCTGCATTGGCTCTTTAACAGGTTGACGCTGAACAACTGATGGAGCCTGGAGTTCAAGAGCACGCATTGCCTCTGCCTTGATCTCACCCTTGCCATCGATTGGACGACCAAGTGGATCTACGACGCGACCGAGGAAGCCATCTCCAACTGGAACAGAGAGGATCTCGCCGGTACGACGGACTGATGTTCCTTCTTCAATACCAGTGAACTCACCGAGGATAACCACACCGATCTCGCGAATATCTAGATTCAGCGCCAATCCGAGGGTGCCATTTTCAAACTTCAGAAGCTCGTTGGTCATCGTGGAAGGCAAGCCTTCTACACGAGCGATGCCATCTCCTGCCTCAGTAACTGTTCCGACCTCATCGCGGGCAGCGGTACCAGGGTTGTATGCCTCAACATACTTCGCCAGCGCATCGCGAATCTCTTCGGGACGGATCGTGAGTTCGGCCATCTTCTTCTCCTCTTACTAAACCCCACCCCAGACATTTGCCAAGGTGAGAAACTTAAATTGCTAGTGCTCGTCCTGCTTCCTGCAAGCGAGTACTGATGGTTCCATCAACTAGTTCATCTGCGAATCGAACCGAGAGACCACCAATAACAGATGGATCAAGTTCAAAGTTGAGATGCACTGGTTGTCCAACTTGTTCGACCATGAGCGCGCTCAACTTCTCAGCCTGTCCAGGCGTGAGTGCAGAACGGGAGCGAACCAAGACGATCAGGCGATTACGACGAGCAGCAACCGCTTGGGCATAAACCTCAAGCACTTGATCAATGACGCGACCAGCCAAGTCGTTGACCATGTAGGTAAGTAGGCGCAACGTTGAAGGTGCGACCTTTCCCGCCAACAAGGAATGAATGATTTCAGCTTTACCTTCAGGTAATCCAGAAGGGCTTCCCAACACTCGTCGTAGATCCTGGTTGTTGCTGAGAACAGCAGCGAACTCAAAGAGCTCATCTTGAACACGATCGATCGAGTTGTCGTTATTTGCTGCAGTCGCCTCGGCTTCGATCGCTAGCTGCTCAAAGGCGCTTGCGAAATCGAGTGAGGATGCCCAGCGAAGTGAGACGGCCTCGATCAAGAGATCCAAGACTTTTCTAGAAACGGTCTTCCCAAAGAGATCGTTTACTAGGACTGCCTTTGATGCGCTATCTCGCGACGGATCAGTGAAGGCTCTGCGTAATCCAACGGATAAGTTGAGAGAGTAAACAACAGCGAATAACTCAGCGGAAATGGCAGTGCAGTCTTGCGACGAGAGGCCATGCAGCTTCTCATCAAGTTCACCACGCAAGGTGGCAAATGACTGGCGACTATTTCCTCCGAGATCAATCACTTTTTGCTCTGCTCCAAATCATTAAGGAATCTATCGACGATTCCGGATTGGCGAACTTGATCATCGAGCGCCTCTCCAACAATCTTCGAAGCTAATTCAGTCGCTAGCGCGCCAACTTCATGACGAAGAGATGCAATTGCTTGCTGGCGTTGCGCCTCGATGGATGCGTGCGCTGCCGCAGTAATTCGGGCCGCCTCTTCTTGCGCCTTGGCGCGAAGATCTTCAATGATGGCTGCTCCTTGAACGCGAGCCTCCTCACGAATCGATTGTGCCTCGCCACGAGCATCGCTGAGTTGAGCGGTATATGCCTCAAGAGCGGCTTGCGCCTCACGTTGAGCGTTCTCCGCTTTTGCGATACCTCCTTCGATTGCCCCAGTTCGAGCGGCGAAGGCCTTTTCGAACATCGGGACGACCCGACTCTTGAGGACAATAAAGAGAAGAGAGAAGGCGACTAAACCAACGACTATTTCCGCGATATTCGGAACTAGCGGGTTGGTAGTTGCAGCCTCTAAATGAATTCTCATAGCTGTTGCGTCTTAGTTCTTACTTAAGTACGAATGCGAGAACGAGACCAAAGAGCGCCAAAGCTTCAGCGAGCGCGAAGCCAAGGAATGCGATTGGTTGCAGGACGTTGCGTGACTCAGGTTGACGTGCGACGCCGTTGATATAGGCGGCGAAGATCAAGCCAGTTGCGATTGCAGGTCCGATTGCAGATAGGCCATAACCGACCAGGTTGAGTGTGCCGTGCATCTTTGTTGCCTTTCCATAGTTTGGGATTCATCGGACGGGAGTCCGCTGAACTGTGGGAAAAATTAGTGCTCGTCTACCAATGCTCCTGCGATAAAGAGTGCTGATAGAAGGGTGATGATGTAGGCCTGTAGACACTGAACCATGAACTCAAAGAAGGTCATGACGATGCCGAAGCCGAAAGAGAATGGAGAGAGGATCTTCATGAAGAGATGTGAGTCATGAAGCATGTAGTCACCGCCGCCGATAAACACCAAGAGCAGAAGGTGGCCAGCGAACATATTGGCGAACAACCGGAGTGAGAGTGTCACTGGGCGGATCAAAAAGTAGGTTGCGATCTCGATGGGTGTAAGCAAGATGTAAGCGAACTTAGGAACACCAGGCAAGAAGGCGATTCCCTTGAGGTACTTAACTAATCCCTGACGCTTGATTCCGACCGCGTGGAAGATCACGAAGGTGAAGATCGCGAGCACATATGGGAAGGAGACATGCGACATGGTTGGGAATTGAATAAATGGAATGATTCCAAATAAATTGTTTACAAGTACGAAGACGAAAAGGGTGAATAAGAAAGGTACATAGTCAAGAAAACCTGCACCGATGATCTCTTGTCCCAAATCTTTACGGACGAAGCTGTAGATCGACTCGCCTGCAAACTGCAATTTGCTAGGAACTACCGCAGCCTTGCGTGAGGCGAGAATAAAGAAGAGTGAGATTGCGATTACTGAGAAAAAGACGAGAAAAACTGGCTTTGTTGTGTAGTCGCTGTGACCGATGATTGAAGGTAATTTAAAGTCGGATGTGCTCGGGGGAACGAATCCCGGGCCGCTGGCAAGATGGCCAGTTATATGCACTTCTCGCACTCACCTTTCGCCGACGCTGGCTGATACTGGGTCAATCATTGGGTACGGATTAAGACGTCTGAACCTTATTAGGAAGCGGGGAAAATCCAAAACTAAAAATCGGGTAACTCGGGTGAATAAAGTGTGTTATTCGCGACCAAATCTGAGCCAGACCAGGTAGATCGAGGCGCCGGCGCCGAGGAGTAGGCCGCCGAGGAAGAAGTAGTGGTGGGTGTGAAGCCAGTGATCCAGCGCAAAGCCGATACCGCCCCAAATCAATAGACCTGAAATCAGGTACCCCATGATCGACCAGAGGGCGCCCTCTTCATTATTTGATGCCATCAATGCAGACTCTCCCTTGAGTGGGCCGTCAGGGTTGCTCGCCCCTAGGCGCAGGGGGTAATGGTAGCCCGATTTTCAGCTTGAAAAAGGCACGGATCTCCCCGCCTAGCCAGGCGGCGGTGATCGAGAGGGCCGCAATGGCAAAGGTGGTGCGATCCACGGTGGCCGGCGCGGTGGCGCGAGAGACGATGAGGAGCAGGGCGCCCATCACCAGGACCTTGGCAAAGTAGGAGAACATCGCCATACCCATCACGGCGATGGGGTCCAGGTTCTTGGAGATGGCAGATATCAGCAGGTGGATCCCTAAAAAGATGATGACCGTGGCGCTCCCGATCAGGGCTCCCAAAAAGCCTGGCTTGTGGCGAACGAGAGTAGATACCACCACTGCCACGACGGCGACGATGGTTGAGGGGATGATCGCCCCCCGCCACATCAGTCTTGTCGAATCCTCATTCATGGGATACCAGCTCTCCGGTCTTAGTCGCTAATCGTAATTTCCTATAGCTGCGCCAAATCAAAACTACCGATGCAAGTGCAATCACTAAGCCCACGACAACGGAGATCCACAGTGGGTAGAAGGCGGCGATCACAGTTGGAAAGGCAAACATCGCGGTCCACAGATACATGATGATCGCGACTTCACGTTGCGAATTGCCCATGCGCAACAGGCGGTGGTGTAGATGCTCCCGGTCAGCAGCGAAGGGAGAACGCCCAGCGCGCAATCGGCGAACGATCGCCATTCCAAGATCAAGCAAGGGAATTGCAAGAACGGTGAAGGGCAAGATTAATGGAACCAAGGTCGATCTTGAATTTTGTCCAGCGATCGCATTCACATCTATCTGACCTGTCAGAGTAATCGCAGATGCCGAAAGCAAAAGTCCAAGAAACATTGCACCTGAGTCGCCCATAAAGATCTTTGCAGGGTGATAGTTGTGTGGAAGAAAACCAATGCAAAGTCCGACCACAACAGCCATTACGAGTGAGGGGGCGCCTGCGCGACTAAATCCATTCGTTACTGCCAGTACATACGAGAAGGCAAAGAATGCGATGGCACAGACTGCGACGATCCCAGAGGCTAAGCCATCGAGTCCATCAACGAAGTTAACGGCATTGATGACCAGCATCACAAATACAACAGTGAGAACTGCTCCGATATTGGATGGAAGAGTCAATATTCCATTGATAGGAAGCCAAAGAATCTGCACACCGTGCACCAACAAAATTCCGGCGGCAAGTGCTTGCCCGGCAAATTTAGTGAGAGAGTCGAGATCAAAGCGATCATCAAGCGCACCCAGCAACATGATGAAAGTGCCAGCTAAGAAAATGCCCGTTAGTTCTCTGCCAAAGGCATTTCCAACTAGATACAGGTGATTGACGATGAGGAAGGTCACCGACATCGATCCCCACATCGCTAATCCACCCCAACGTGGAGTTATCTCGGTGTGCATATCGCGCGAGCGCAGATCAATGTAGGCACCTGAAGTCATTGCCAACTTACGAACGAGCGGTGTCAACATAAAACAGAACACTGCTGCGAGCGCTGCTGTCAGTAAATACTCGCGCATGATGGGTCAGTGCGTTAGCGAGGATAAACGGGGAACTGCGCTGTCAACGCATGAACATCGCTACGAATCTGGGCAGCCTTTGCAGGGTCATCTCCATCTTTGATTGCACGCGCAATCAGCGAGGCGATCTCTTGCATCTGCGGTGCACCCATCCCCTGTGTTGTTGTAGCGGCAGATCCAACTCGAATTCCGCTGGTTACTGCAGGTGACTCTGGATCATATGGAATTGCATTTTTATTAAGGGTGATTCCAGAGTTGCCGCAACGTTCATCTGCAACTTTTCCGGTGACTCCTGTTGATCGAATATCGATCAGCGCTAGGTGTGTTTGAGTTCCACCAGAGACAGCACGCATGCCATGCTCTTCCAAACTCTTAGCAAGCACCTGACAATTTGAAATTACATCCTTGGCGTACTTTTGATATTCAGGAGTTGCACACTCTTTAAGTGCTACAGCTTTGCCTGCAACCGCACTCATGATTGGTCCACCTTGCATGCCCGGGAATACAGCCTTATCAATCGCCGCTGCATGTTCCGCCTTAGAGACGATCATGCCTCCGCGCGGACCGCGCAACACTTTGTGTGTGGTGAATGAGACAACATCGGCATATGGAACTGGGCTTGGAATTGCCTTACCCGCAACCAATCCAATGAAGTGCGCTGCATCAACCCACATGATCGCGCCAACTTCGTCACAGATCTGACGAACTTTCTCGAAGTCAATCAAACTTGGATATGCAGTTGCGCCTGTACAGATCATTCGCGGTGCGTTCTTGAGAGCCAAGTCGCGCAACTCGTCGTAGTCAATAAGTTCATCTTCAGCACGAACTCCGTACGAAACGATGTTGAACCATTTACCAGAGAAGTTCACCTTAGATCCGTGGGTGAGGTGTCCACCATGCGGCAATGACATTGCAAGGACGGTATCTCCAGGCTTAGTAAAAGCTTGATAGACAGCGACGTTAGCGCTGGCGCCAGAATGTGGTTGCAAGTTGGCGTGCTCGGCTCCAAAGAGCGCCTTAGCGCGTTCAATACCAATCAGCTCTACCTTGTCGACCTCTTCACATCCGCCGTAATAACGCTTGCCTGGATAGCCTTCGGCATATTTATTGGAGAGAGTTGAACCTAGCGCGGCTAGAACAGCAGGTGAGGTGAAGTTTTCGCTCGCGATCAACTGAAGGTTGTGGCGTTGGCGCTCAAGTTCACTTAGAACAACTGCGGCGATATCTGGATCCTGCGCGGTGAGCGCATCGAAATCTGGTCCATAAAAGGTATCTGTAGACATACCCGAACCCTATGGCTTAGGCGCCTAAATAGCCGTAATCGTCGGCACAACCTCCTGAAGTGCCTCAAGTGAGATTGCCCCTATGCGGGCTGCCACAATCCCCCCGTTGGCTCCCCGGCGCAAGACGGTCGAGGCTGGCCCCTTGGGGAGTACACCCTCATCAACCACAACTCCGATCTCCTCGGGCGAGCCCAAGAGATAGGTCAGGTCGCGCAGAGGCGGCTGCCCAGCGACTGAGGCGCTGGCGGCAGCGAGAGGACCGCTTCGCCCAAGGAGCGAGAGCAAAAACTCTCGTTGTGGAATCCGAACTGCAAACTCCTCTAGCGCTCGGCCATCACCGAGATCCCAGTTGAGCGCCGATTGCGGAGCGAGTTGGACCGTCAAGAGACCGGGCCAAAAAGCGTTGACTACCTGCTGCCAATCCGAATCAAAATCTGTGGCGAGCCCACTCACTGCGGTCACCTTGCCGATCAAGACCTGAGCCGCTGTGCCTGGTTGATCACCTCGCAAAGAGTGCAATTTACTAACCGCTCCATGGTTGAAGGCATCACAGAGATACAAGTAACCATGTTCGGCAGCGACCACTACGACATCACCTTGAAGCAAAGCGACCAATGCGCGATCTCGGACTGCGCTCTTATTTCGGGTATTTAACTTGACTACATTGCTCATGCCTTGAGAGCTCCTTGCTCGATCATCTCTTCGATCCGTTCGGCGATATGTGCATCAACCATGGCGTGAATTCGGGTTCCATCTTCTGAGTAGGTTTCAGAGAGTACCTCGCCACGTTCATGAATTACTGAGACCAACTCACCGCGATTAAATGGAATGACGGCGGTGATCTCTACACGAGGACGTGGCAGAGAAGTCTCAATCGCCTTGACCAACGTCTCAATGCCGAATCCGGTCCGAGCTGAGAATGCATAACTGTTTGATTCCTCGCGCAGAATCTGCATGATCACTTCTGGCGCTGCGATGTCGGCCTTATTGATCGCGATGATCTCTGGGATATCGCCGCCACCAACATCTTTGATCACTTCTCGGACTGCACGAATCTGCTCTTGTGGATCTGGATGCGAGCCATCCACCACATGGACGATGAGATCTGCGGCCGCTACCTCTTCCAGAGTCGATTTAAAGGCTTCGACTAATTGATGAGGCAAATGGCGAACAAAACCGACCGTGTCAGCCAAGGTGTAGATACGTCCATCTGAACTCTTGGTCTGGCGAACCGTTGGGTCCAAGGTCGCAAAGAGGGCATTTTCAACTAGGACTCCAGCATTCGTGAGGCGGTTCATGAGAGATGATTTTCCAGCGTTGGTGTAACCAGCGATCGCAACAGATGGGACGCTGTACTTTGTTCGCTCTTGACGTTTGGTATCGCGAGCGACCTTCATCTCTTTAATCTCTTTGCGCAGTTTCGCCATCTTGTCGTTAATACGACGGCGATCGGTCTCGATCTTGGTTTCACCAGGACCTCGTCCACCAATGCCACCCGCCTGGCGTGAGAGTGAGTCACCCCAACCGCGCAAGCGGGGCAACATATAACTCATCTGGGCTAGTTCTACCTGCGCCTTACCCTCGCGAGACTTTGCATGCTGCGCGAAGATATCGAGAATGAGAGCGGTGCGATCAATAACTTTAACCTTTAATTTTGATTCCAAGGTACGAAGTTGCGCAGGTGATAACTCACCATCGCAGACAACAGTGTCAGCACCAGTTGCAATGACAGACTGTTTTACTTCAGCAACTTTTCCTGAACCAATAAAGGTTGAAGCATCTGGTTTATCGCGTCGCTGTACAAAACCTTCCATGACTTCTGAGCCGGCAGTTTCGGCGAGCGCTGCGAGTTCCTTCATCGAATTTTCAGCATCTTGCGCTGTGCCCTCGGTCCATACTCCTACAAGAACGACCTTCTCCAGACGAAGTTGGCGATACTCGGCATCGTTAACATCTTGAAGTTCTGTAGACAGTCCAGAAACGCGGCGAAGCGCTTGGCGATCTTGTAAATCCTGTTGGTTGCTTTCATCGCTCTCTGCCGAGTCGTACTCCGCTGCCGCGCGAGCGCTCTCGCGCAAAAGTTGATCGATATCGATATCGAGAGGTTCTTCGCCGTGGTTCACAGATACGTATCCAGTTCAACATCTTTCACGAGTACTGCAGGACCGATCAACGTGGCATTGCTATGTGGATCGATATCTACTACTAGACGTCCCCCAGGAGGATTAATCACCCAACGTGAAGGCAAACGTCCACGCTTGTGAAGTGTTGCTGCCAAAGCAACGGCACAGGTACCGGTTCCACAGGATTGTGTCTCTCCCACTCCGCGTTCGAAAACTCGCATGGCTAGTTCGCCGTTAGGTAGAAACGTTACGAATTCGACATTCACTCCATCTGGATAATCGCCATCAACCTCTGGCGCCTCCTTGAGATCTCCGATCGAATCCAAATCATCTACAAATACAACGGCGTGAGGATTGCCAACATCTACATGAGTTGCGCTCCATGATTGATTGCCGATGCTGACTGTCACATCGTCATAGACCTCTTCTACATGGCCCATATTGACCGAGATGTCATCGTCAGCTGGAACAGCGAGGTATTTCATACCTGCTCGAGTATTTATCGGGAATATTCCTTCGGCTTGGTAGCCTCGCTCAACCAAATAGCGAGCCATGACACGAATGCCGTTGCCGCACATCTCGGCGATCGAACCATCCTGATTGCGGTAATCCATGAACCACTTGCCATCACGCTTGGTAATGCGGATAAAGCCGTCGCTGCCTATGCCTGTCTGGCGATTGCAGATTCGCGCCACCTGCTCCGGGGTAATTTCGTGCGCCCCTTCTGGATCAAAGAGCAGCACAAAGTCATTGTGTGTTCCATGCCCATAGGTTGCGATCATGAAGTCAGAATAGCCTTTTCGATGGTTGCCAGGCGGTCTGAGTCTGGTTCCAGCCAAGTGATCCGCTGATCTCGGCGAAACCAGGTCTCTTGCCTACGAATATATTGCCGGGTCGCAAGTTTTATCTGAGAGATCGCCTCATCCATTGTGATTTCCCCGGCTAAAGCCGAAATAACTTGGGCATAGCCCAGGGCGGCGCGCGCTGTCTTACCTTCGAGCAATCCTTTGGTGATCAACTCTTCAACTTCATTAACCAATCCCTGCTGGAACATTCGATCGACCCGGAGTTCAACCCTGTCATCTAAGAGTTCGCGATCCATGTTCAATCCGAACTGCAGAGCCTGTGGGTACTTAGTGGAATCTTCCCGCGGCAAATTGGCGGTAAAGGGCTCACCGGTAATCTCGATGACTTCTAGTGCGCGAATCACGCGGCGCACATTTTCTCGCGGGATTGCAGCGGCGGCGGCTGGATCCAGTTTGCCAAGCCTTTGGTGCAGAGCATCTCCCCCGATCTTCTCCGCTTCTAAAGTTAATTTTTCGCGGACGGCGGGATCGGTGTCAGGAAAATTTAAATCATCAAGAATTGCCTTGATATAGAAACCTGTTCCTCCGACAACAATCACGGGAATATCTGCTGCTAACAATTCGTCGATGACGGCGCGAGCTCGCTCTTGGTACCAGGCAACATTTACATCGGTTGAAACTTCGACCAGATCAAGCATGTGGTGCGGGATTCCTTGGCGTTCAGCCATCGAAAGTTTGGCGGTTCCAATATCCATATCCTTATAGAGTTGCATGGAATCGGCATTGACTACCTGCCCACCGATGCGCTGAGCCAGTGCAACAGCTAAGTCACTCTTTCCGGTAGCCGTCGCCCCACCGATAACAACCAGGGTCACAGAGATTTAAGTTTCTGAAGCGTTGGCATGCCGATCATGATTGAGTTGTTGCCGATTTCGGCGCGCCTGGCATCATGTGCATCTCCGCCGCGGGTTCTACGTACCGAGTTGAGCGTACCCACCATGAAGTTTGGAGTGCTCTCGGTGATTGTTACATCCGCAATATCTCCAGGGCGAGCCTCTGTGGACTCGAGATGAACCAAACGAAAATCAGGAGTGCGGCCATTAACTCTGGCTCGATCGGCATCATGTCGACCTTCGTGATCAGAGATCAGAACTTCGTAGCTCTTGCCAATCGAGGCGCGATTGATCTCTCCCGAAATCTCTTGCTGCAATTTATGTAAGCGGGTGTAGCGCTCAGCCATGACCTCATCCCCAATTTGATCGGGCATGGTGGCGGCAGGAGTGCCCGGACGTTTGGAGTACTGGAATGTGTAAGCCGCGGTGAACTTGGCGGCGCGCGTTACATCAAGGGTCGCCTGGAAATCTTCTTCGCTCTCGCCAGGGAAGCCAACGATGATGTCGGTGGTGATTCCAGCCTCGGGCATCGCTTTGCGCACATCCTCGATAATCTTTAAATATCTTTCGGAGCGATAGGAACGACGCATCGCCTGCAATATCCGGTCCGACCCCGACTGCAGCGGCATATGAAGATGTGGCATCGCGGCTTTGGTCTCTGCCATAGCCTCAATAACATCCTGAGTGAAATCACGTGGGTGGGGCGACATAAAACGTAAACGCTCGAGTCCATCGATTGCGCCAACTTCACGAATCAACTTCGCAAAAGCGCCACGTTCGCCGAAGTCCACTCCGTATGCATTTACATTCTGACCCAACAATGTAATTTCAACGACGCCTTGTTCAACGAGCGCACGTGCCTCGGTAAGAATCTCACTCTTAGGGCGATCCTTCTCGACGCCGCGAAGCGAAGGCACGATGCAGAAGGTGCAGGTGTTGTTGCAGCCGACAGAGATAGAAACCCACGCGCTAAAAGCAGAGTGGCGTCTTGCGGGCAGAGTGGAGGGAAAGTGTTCGAGCGACTCTTTGATCTCAACTTGAGAAGCCTCTTCGATGCGGGCGCGCTCTAAGAGAGCGGGCAAAGATCCGATGTTGTGCGTACCAAAGACCACATCGACATATGGAGCACGCTTGATGATCGACTCTTGATCTTTCTGCGCCATACAGCCACCGACAGCGATCTGAAAGTCAGGATTGCTCTTCTTCAGTGGAGCCAGGAAACTCAAATTGCCGTAGAGCTTGTTATCTGCATTTTCACGGACCGCACAGGTGTTGAAGACCACCAGATCTGGGGTTGTACCTTCAAGAGCGGCCTCGTAGCCAGCAGATAAGAGGAGCCCCGCGATACGTTCTGTATCGTGCACATTCATCTGACAGCCGTAGGTTTCTACGACGAAGGTGCGCGCGCTCATTGGAGAATCTTACGAGGCTAAGAGCTCCCTCATAATCCGCTCAATAATCTGCGGAGTAAAGCCCTTGCGAGCGAGAAGCGAGTGAATCCGACGATAGATCACCATATGATCCAAATGAGCGCAGGAGCGATATTTACGCTCGGCCAACTGGAAGGCCATCTGGTACTCCTCTTCAAGATCCGAGCCCTGCATCACCTCATCGATGATGTCTTGGGCAACGCCCTTGCCCCGGAGTTCTTGGACGATCACACCAGTGCTCAACTTCTTCTGACGCCGGCGTGATTCAGTCCAAATATGAGCGAATTCAAGGTCGTTAAGAAGACCCTGGAGTTCGAGTGAGTCGAGAACAGAGGAAGAGATCTCGGGTTCTACTCCCCGCTTTAAGAGTTGAGCATGTAGCTCAGCCCTACTCTTGGCGCGAGGAGCAAGCGCGTAGAGCGCCATCGACATCGCGTCAGAGTAGGGATCAGCCACTACATCTGATTTATCTCTCACCTTTTAGAAATCAACCTCGGAGGTCGCTTCATCAATCGCGGCAACTAACTCTGGATCAATAACGACTGGAACATAGTGTTCGCGAATCTTGCCCTCGATCTCATTTGCAAGATCTGGGTTGTCAATCAAGAAGTTACGAGAGTTCTCTTTACCTTGACCGAGTTGATCACCCTCGTAGGTATACCAAGCACCAGATTTCTTAACGACTCCAACCTCTACACCAAGATCTATGAGTGATCCTTCGCGAGAGATACCGGTGCCGTAGATGATGTCGAACTCTGCCTGCTTAAATGGTGGAGCCATCTTGTTCTTAACGACTTTGACGCGAGTACGGTTACCAACGGCTTCTTGGCCATCCTTAAGGGTTTCGATACGTCGTACATCCATACGGATAGAGGCGTAGAACTTAAGTGCCTTACCACCAGTGGTTGTCTCGGGAGTTCCGAAGAAGACACCGATCTTCTCGCGAAGCTGATTGATGAAGATCGCAGTTGTATTGGATTGGTGCAGCGCGCCTGTGATCTTGCGAAGCGCCTGTGACATCAAACGAGCCTGTAGACCCATATGGGAGTCCCCCATCTCGCCCTCAATTTCAGCGCGAGGAACAAGTGCAGCAACCGAGTCAACAACGATGATGTCGAGAGCACCGGAGCGAATCAACATATCCATGATCTCAAGTGCCTGCTCGCCGGTATCTGGCTGAGAGACTAGAAGCGCATCAATATCTACACCGAGCTTCTTGGCATACTCAGGATCGAGGGCATGCTCCGCATCGATAAATGCTGCGATGCCGCCGGCCTTCTGTGCATTTGCAATGGCGTGAAGTGCCACAGTTGTCTTACCTGAAGATTCAGGGCCATAAATTTCAACGACACGTCCTCGTGGCAATCCGCCAATTCCGAGAGCGATATCAAGAGCGATAGATCCGGTTGGAATAACCTCTTGGACGACTGAGCCGCGCTCACCCATCTTCATTACTGAACCCTTACCGAACTGACGCTCAATCTGGGCTAGGGCGGTATCTAGGGCTTTGGTGCGATCAAGCGATTGCTTTTCAGATGCCTTATCGGCTTTATCTGATGCCATTTTCTGCCTTTCTCTCTTAACTCAGATGAGTTCATCTGTACGGTCCAGAAGGTACGGAAGACCACCGACGGCGGGAGGCTGGCTCTCGCGGAAGTGTGGAACCGCTCTGGTTGGGCATATCTTTCGCATCCGATCGGAGACCTTTCGGATGAGAGAATCCTACCGAACATCTGTTCGAATGACTAGGACACGCCGAACTGGACTTAGATCAACTCCCTGTTGGCGGGTAACCCAAAAATGGGGCATCAGATTTTGGGTACTCAAAAACGACTCGCCACCCGCTTTTGGGATAAAAGCCGAGTACCAGGTCGTTCTGCTTTGTTAGCAAATAGTTCCCGTCAACCTGCAAATTAAGGAGGTACGGATCCTGACCCGAATAATTGGGCCAGGCGACATTCTGAGATATCAGAATTTGCAAGGCTTTACTTGCTCCAGCAGGGACCACGCCCTGATAGTGCTTTCGCAATTTTGTAAGTGTCTTATCAACCACTGCTTTGTTGGCAGAAGCGGTGGTAGCAATTTTGGAATAAGTTGCATCCGTCCCTTCAATATCAATGAGAGGGCCTGAACAAATATGCGGAGTCTCTGATTCTTTCTTCGGATCGACCGCGGTTGCTTCACTTCCCAGATTGAAGGCATTACTTAAATTAGTTGGAACGTGAAAATATGCGTATAAAGCCGGATAGATATCTGTCGGAATCTCCTTCAAATATTTAGTTCCGTAGCCCCCACAAATACCCCAACCATTTCCTACCCTCCATTGAGAATCATTGTCATGGATTTTCTTGAAACTAGCCGTTCCTAAGAACACTAATAAGATCAAGACTATTAATCCCAGAGTGCTCAGCCCTTGCCTGCTTTTAAGTAGGCGGCTGATTTTCATCTGATGAATCTACCTTGAAGATCAATAAATTTAGTGCGCCTGTTGCTGAGTTTGCAAAAGTGCTAAATGTCTATTTTTTACGGAATCCGAGGCATCACGAATAACTAATCGCTTGTCACGAGAGAGTTCGCCATGGATGATGATGAAATCTCGAGCGCGAAGACCGAACGCTGCCGCTAGCTCTTTGATTACTGCTGCATTTGCTTTGCCATCGACTGCAGGGGCTTGAACCGCGACAACTAAACGGGGTGGATCACCCGCAGTGCCGCCGACCTTGTTGCGTGATGCATTGGGACGAACCCGAATTTCAATCACAAGGTCAGGCATGAGTTTTAACGGTACTTCGCTGGCATCTCGGGGTTGTGAGCAACAATCGCCTGCCAGATATCTCCGGCTTCAAAACCTCTGGCGAGCGCTTCGTTTACTGTTAGACCGCCGAGCTCTGAATGAACGATGTCTCGGGCATAGGTGTCGGGATCGCTGAAGTAATCAAAGATTCTGGATCGAAGTTCGGTTATACGCATAGCCATAAATTAAAGGGCTCGCGCCATTTGATCGGCTTGCTTTGCGCTCTCTGTTGGAGTGAGTGGAGATGCAATCTGACCAATTAACCAGTGCAAGACGGTGCCAGAGGATTCGCCAAAGAGTGAGGCGAGTGAAGATTTAATCAATTGCCAGAGTGGGTGATCGGTGACAGTGACAAATTTGGCGATATCGAGTGGGTCGGTCTCAACCATTTTGCGAAGAGCTGGGTCTTTAGAAATTTCAATGGAGAGGGCGTGGAGGGCGTCACGTTTGGTGGGGGCTTTTCGGGCAAGCTCAGCGAGGCGTTGAATTTCGGATTCAACGAGCGAGAGCATCATCTCTTCTTTGTCGCTGAAGTGGTTGTAAACCGTGGCACGGGAGACCTCCGCGCGAGCGGCGATGTCGTTCATATTCGATTCGTAAGAGCCGACCTCAGTGATAACGATCTTGGCGCCAGAGAGAATTGCGGTACGGGAACGCTGATTGGTTGCCATGGCTGGATTGAGCTTTCGATAAGGCTCGCGTTGGTGCTAATTACGCGGCGTCATCCACCACTGTGAGAGTAGGTGCTTCGTGAGTTCGAACTTGAGCCGTAACGGTCAAGAGAACTTCACCCAACGAGATATCCAGGGCGCTGCAGATTGCATTGAGGAGTTCTGACGAGGCCTCTTTCTGTCCGCGCTCAACCTCGGAAAGATAGCCCAAGGAGACGCGAGCGCTCTTAGCTACATCGCGCAGGGTGCGTCCCTGGCTGATGCGCGCTGAACGTAGCGCAGAGCCAATGTGGGAGCGGAGAAGAATCACGGGATAAGGATACGGGTAAAGGTGGCTAATGCGCTCTCTATAGTTGCGTGGCGAATCTGAGCGCGATCTCCCGCCAGCGCTAACTGCACCGTGCTCGTCCCATTTTTGCTATCAATCGCAATCCAGACCGTACCTACTTTTTGTCCATAGGCACGCCCGGGACCCGCTACCCCTGTTGTAGCAATAGCGAAGTCGGTTTTGAACTGAGTTCGCGCACTCTGCGCCATCAGGATTGCCACCTCTTCCGAGACGGCGGTATGTTTATTGAGAACCCGCTTGGCAACTCCCAAAAATTTGGTCTTGCTTACATCGCTGTAAGTTATAAACCCACCCTGAAAGACCGCTGAAGATCCTGCGACGGAGGTGAAGGCCTCTGCCAATCCCCCGCCGGTGATCGATTCTGCGGTGCTGACCGTGAGTCCGCGGCGCTTGAGGATCTTGATGAGTTGAGCGGCCTGCTCATTTACTGGCATTTTGGATTACCTTTTTAAAGTAGTCGTAGCCAGTTGTAATCGTGATGGCGATTGTTGCCGCCATAAAAATATCGCGCGGCAGGTGCAACCAATGCGGCAGCGGGAGGATGTAGAAACCGATTCCAAAGCCCTGCATCATGGTTTTGAGTTTGCCACCCTTGCTGGCAGGAATTACCCCACCTTTAATGACTGCAAGGCGAAGCAGCGTTACGGAGATTTCGCGGAACAAGATCACGATAGTTACCCACCACCACAACTTTCCTTGAATCGATAGTCCGATCATCGCGGTACCAATGGCCGCCTTGTCGGCTACAGGATCAAGGAAAGTTCCAAAGCTGGTCACTTGATTTCGCGAGCGGGCTAGGCGCCCATCCATTAAATCCGTGACTCCAACTAAAAAGAATCCACACCATGCAATAACGCGCCAGAGTGAATTGTCACCACCATCTTTGAAAAGAGCATATGCGCAAAATGGGAGAGCCAGAAAGCGCAGGATGGTAAGCGCATTAGGAAGATTGAGTGTCCGCGCCTTTGGTGTGCTCATTGGTGCCATGCTACCTGTCGCCGCCTTACTTTTGCGTGAAGGCTTCGAAATCAGGGGCTAATTAGCCTTGAGAGGATGCGCCAGGTCCAAATTGCAGGTGTACTACTTCGCCAGTTGCACCGGGAGCGCCTGCATCGTGACCATTAACATTCAAATCAACGGCTCCTGCGTTGCCGATCGTGAAATTAATCAATTGACTGTCATCGAAAGACTTTGATTGACCAGTCACCAAATTGCCTACGAACAACTGTGCTCCTGAACTATCTGTTACTGCCAGCCAGGTCGAACCAGAGCTAGCTGTCACGACGACTGAAACTGGTGAAGTCTTGGTTGCCACGGCGGTAGTCCCGGCAGGGGCCGCGCCAGTGGTTGAGGTAGTCGCCGTTGTTGATGTTGTAGAAGTTGTTTGAAGAGGTTGGGTTGTCGTAGATGAGCTTGTGATTTTCTTCTTTGCGGAATGAACAAATGAAGCACCTGTTGGAATTGCAACAACAAGAACAGCGATCGCTACTGCAACTTTAGCGAGCAGAGCATAAGAAATTCTGGACTCTTTGCGAACTACTGGAGTTACATTGTTTTCACTGAGTAGATCGATCATTGGACGGTTGTAGTCCTGATTCATGGCATTGAATTCATCGACAAGTAAGTCGGCATTGGCATGCAAAACTTTTGCGATATTACGGATATGTCCGCGGGCATAAGCCAAGCCACCAGAGGATGCGAAATTGTCATTTTCAAGATCAAGTAACACAGTGCGACGAACGGATGTGGCTTCAGCGAGTTCTTCCAGCGACATGCCAACAGACTCTCTGGCTTGACGGAGAAGAATTCCAACTGACATGAAGAGCCTCGTTACTTAAATTGCGAACGGTGATAACACCGAACCACAACCTTGGGGGTAGGAGTAAAGGGTAAGCCACAAAAACGCCTTGAGCCAAATTTAATTTGGTAATACCCCGCATATGCGCGTAAAACGGGGATTAATTCACTTACACGTAACCCTGGATCTCCTCAAGGAGGTCTGGCATCTGCTCCGCCGTGATCAGAACCTCGCGAGCCTTAGAACCTTCTGAGGGACCGACCACCCCACGGCTCTCCATGAGATCCATCAGACGACCGGCCTTTGCAAAGCCGACGCGAAGTTTGCGTTGCAACATTGATGTGGATCCAAATTGTGTACCCACTACCAGTTGAATCGCTTGTAAGAGCAGATCCATATCATCGCCAATATCATTTTCAATCTGCTTGCTCACTGCTGGTGCATTGATATCAATTCTGAAAACTGGTTGTGCTTGAGACTTAACGTGATTAACAACGGCCTCTGATTCGCGCTCTGATACATAGGCTCCTTGAATACGCATCGCCTTACTTGCACCCATTGGCAAGAAGAGACCATCGCCTTGCCCCACCAACTTTTCAGCTCCAGGTGTATCGAGAATGACTCGCGAGTCGGCGAGGCTTGATGTTGCAAATGATAAACGCGATGGCACGTTGGCCTTAATCAAACCAGTAACCACATCAACGGATGGGCGCTGAGTCGCGATAACTAGGTGAATACCTGCAGCACGAGCTAACTGAGTAATGCGAACGATGCTCTCTTCAACTTCACGAGCGGCAACCATCATCAGGTCGGCCAACTCATCGATAATGACGAGCAGGTAAGGGTATGGCTCAAGAACTCTCTCGCTACCCTCAGGTGCCGATAATTTCTTAGCCTTGACTGCGCGATTGAAATCGTCGATATGTCTAAATCCAAAGTGCGAGAGATCGTCATATCGCTGATCCATCTCACGGACAACCCACGCCAACACATCAGCAGCTTTCTTGGGATTGGTAATGATGGGTGCGATGAGGTGCGGAATTCCTTCGTAGCTAGTGAGTTCGACGCGCTTGGGGTCGATCATCACTAAACGAACTTCATCTGGAGTCGAGCGCATCAATATAGAAACGATGAGTGAGTTGATCATCGAAGACTTACCAGCACCGGTTGCACCTGCAACGAGGAGGTGAGGCATCTTGGCCAAGTTAGCGCAGATGAAATTACCCTCGACATCTTTACCGAGTGCGATAACCATTGGGTGGGTCTCATTCATTGCAACGCTGGAACGCAACACATCACCCAGCGCAACAATCTCGCGATCGGTATTTGGAATCTCAATTCCTACAGCGGATTTGCCGGGAATTGGCGAGAGAATTCGCACATCTCCACTTGCTACGGCGTATGAGATGTTCTTCGAGAGCGCAGTAATTGCTTCGACTTTTACACCAGCGGCAAGCTCAATCTCATAACGAGTAACAGTCGGACCACGCATGAATCCTGTGACTCTGGCATCAACTCCGAACTGCTCAAAGACCTGGCCGAGCGCAGCAACGACTGTGTCATTGGCCTTGGATTTAGCCTTCGAGGCGGGGGCGGTGCGCAGCAAATCCATCGATGGCAATACATATGGTGCATCTGCCGCCAGGATCATCTGATGAGCGGGAGCGCTCTGCACGGTCTTAGTCGTAAATGTTGGGGCAGGCGCAGGTGTTACATGGAGAGCGACGGTTGCTTCAGGATCGAGCGGCTCTTCCAACTCTTCCTCTGGCTCTTCCTCATGGAACTCCTGAACCAGCGGAGTTTCAAAAGGAGGAGTGTCATTGATCTCAAATTCTTCCTCTTGTTCAGCCTTGGCGGCTCGGCGACGACGAGCAAACCAGCCGAAAAAGGCTTTTACCTTTGAGACGACCTGTGACACCGGGGTCGCAGTTACGATCAAAATTCCAAAGAAGAGAATCAAAAGCAAGATCGGTATTGCCAGAAGCGATGTACCTAGGTTGGAGAGGGGTCGACCTACTCCGTATCCAACAACTCCCCCGGCGCCTTTGACGCTACCGAAATCTGCATCCTTGAAAACTTGGGCAAGCCCCGTAGTGCTGAGCACCAAGAGAATTGCACCGATCGTGATGCGGCCATTTGCGCGACCTTCATCGGGAGCTTTGAACAATCTAAAAGCGAAGTAGATAAAGAGGAGTGGGGTAACGATCGCTACCTTGCCGAATGTTCCCAACAAGATGGTATTCATAAATCGGCCGATTGGGTTGTGCAGATGGAACCAACTACCCGCCGCGCTCAGCAGCGCAAAGATCAGAAGAAGGAATGCCAGGCCATCACGGTGATGCGCGCTATCTAGTTCACGAGCCTCTTTAAAGAGGAATCGAACTGTGCTTCCAATCGCCTTTGCGATGAAACGCCAGATAGCCACCAGCCCGCGACCAATCGAGGCAAGGATAGATGGACGTTTCTTTGCCTTGCTTCGCGAGGTCGTTTGTTTTTTAGCCATAGCGAACTAAGCCTAAAGAAAAGAAGTTAGGCACGCTTGTCGGCGCGCCGTCATACCTCAATAACTACAGGGATGATCATTGGTTTACGGCGGTGTTCCTCACCGACCCAACTACCAACGGTGCGACGAACTACTTGTGAAAGCTGGTGCGTTCCGTTAATTCCATTTGCAACTGAGGTAGTTAATGCCTTCTCGATCATTCCCTTAACTTCATCAAAGAGCGCTTTATCTTCGGTGAAACCACGAGCATGGATATCAGGGCCTGCCACGATCTTGCCGCTTTGAGAATCAACCACAACGACAACCGAAATAAATCCTTCTTCTCCAAGAATGCGACGATCCTTCAGTGAACTTTCGGTGATCTCACCAATGCTCTGTCCATCGACGTATACAAAACCAACTGGAATCGCACCTGAGATATCGGCGTAACCATCATGGACGTCAACGACGATTCCATTATCAACTACGATGGTATTAGTGCGTGGAACGCCAGTCTTTATTGCAAGCTCTGCATTTGCGCGCAAGTGGCGCCACTCACCGTGGATCGGCATAACATTCTTTGGCTTAACAATGTTGTAGCAGTACAAGAGCTCTCCTGCTGCAGCGTGACCAGATACGTGCACAAGCGCATTGCCCTTGTGAACCACTGTGGCGCCAAAGCGGGTGAGTTCATTGATGACTCTAAAGACTGGATTCTCATTGCCAGGAATCAAAGAGGATGCAAGTACGACAGTGTCACCTTTACCCACACGGATCTGATGTTCTCCATTAGCCATACGTGAGAGTGCCGCAAGAGGTTCACCTTGGGATCCAGTGCAAATCAAAACAACGCGATCTCCGGCATCATCAAGGGTCTTAGCATCAATAATCTCAAGGCCCTCAGGGACTTCGAGATATCCAAGATCCTGCGCCAACTTCATGTTGCGAACCATGCTGCGTCCGATGAAGGCAACCTTGCGATCATGTTGTGCGGCGATCATCATGATCTGTTGTACACGGTGCACGTGTGAAGCAAAGGATGCAACGATTACGCGACGCTCGGTAGCGCGAAAGACGCGATCCAGAGTAGGCATGATGTCGCGCTCGGAGGTTGTAAATCCAGGAACATCAGCGTTGGTGGAGTCGACCATAAAGAGATCAACGCCCTCTTCACCCAATCGAGCAAAGGCAGCGAGATCTGTAATGCGTCCATCCAAAGGAAGTTGATCCATCTTAAAGTCACCGGTTGCAAGGACTAGTCCTGCTTCGGTGCGGATCGCAATAGCGAGAGCATCAGGAATGGAGTGATTAACTGCAACGAACTCCAGCTCAAAGGGTCCGAAAGTCTGCTTCATGCCAGCTTTAACTTCGATCATTGGTGCGGTGATGCGGCGCTCTTTGAGTTTGGCCTCGGTGAAAGCAAGAGTCAACTTGGAGCCAACGACTGGAATATCAGCTCGCTCTTTCAATAGATATGGAACAGCACCGATGTGGTCTTCGTGCCCATGAGTAAGTGCAATCGCTACAACATCATGCAAGCGATCGCGTATATAAGAGAAGTCAGGAAGGATCAGATCGATTCCGGGTTGGCTCTCTTCTGGGAAGAGAACTCCGCAGTCAACGATTAAGAGTTTGCCGCCAATTTCGTAGACGGTCATGTTGCGACCGATCTCGCCTAAACCACCGAGCGCAACAATGCGCAGAGTCTTAGGAGCTAACTTGGCTGGGTAGGGTAATTCGGGGTGTGGATGATTCATTATTTAAGTACAACTCCGCCTTGTCGAAGGTCCTCCCGCAATTGCGCGATCTGCGCATCGGTGGCATCGACAAGTGGCAAACGAGTAAATCCACCAGGTAGGCCCATCAACGTGAGTGCGGCCTTAGTCAATATCGCACCTTGGGTGCGGAAGGTTCCGGTGAATACCGGTAATAATTCTTGATGTATTTCTAGAGCGCGAACTGAATCGCCAGCAAACCAAGCGTCGAGCATGGCTTTGAGTTGGTTTCCAACGGTGTGGCCACAAACCGAGACGAATCCAACCGCGCCAACGCTCAGCAGTGGCAGATTAAGAATGTCATCGCCTGAATAAACAGGTAGACCCGTACGTTGAATTACCCAAGAGGTAGATGCGGGATTTCCCTTGGCATCTTTGAGCGCCACAATGTTCTTTACTTCTGCGAGGCGACAGATTGTGTCCTCCTCGATTGGAACTCCTGTGCGACCAGGAATGTCATACATCATTATTGGTACATCTGTAGCTGCCGCGACAGCTTTGAAGTGAGCCTCGATACCCGCTTGTGGTGGCTTGTTGTAATAAGGAGCAACAATCAGAAGTCCATCGACGCCGAGCTCCGCACATCGTTTGGCTTGATCAACGGTATATGCAGTTTCGTTATCGCCAGCGCCAGTCAAAACCTTTACGCGATCACCAACAGTGCTCTTAACAACTCGAATGATCTCAAGTTTCTCAGAGGTCTTAGTTGTAGGAGCCTCACCGGTGGTTCCATTAACGGCAATGGCATCATGGCCAGTATCTGCCAAATGTTGGGCAATCTTCGCTACGCCGTCCCAGTCAATTGACCCATCTTTTAAAAATGGGGTCACCATTGCGGTGATCAAGCGGCCAAATGGCGCCTCAATCTGGGTCGTCTGTTTATGCGAGCTGGACATAGGGCTAACCCTATCGTGACTACGGGGCTACCCGTCCAGACTTCTCGAATGCGCCATGCGTAAGTGGCATAAGAGTTGCGAAATATTGCTCCATTTTCTCGGCAACCATCTCGATTTCCCGTTGTGGATAGCTAGGAAAATGCGATCCTTCGCGTGAAGTACGTAATGACAAGAAATTCATCAACGCACGGGCATTCATAGTTACATACATCGAAGAATATAAACCGACCGGTAACACGGCGCGGGCAACTTCGCGAGCTACCCCTGCATCAAGCATCTTCTTATAGTTTTCGTAGGCGAGCGTGCAGCTATCCTTTATTGCATTAACGGTAATTTCGTATTGCTCATCGGTTCCATCAACAAATGTATAAGAACCGGCTTTACCAATTTGCACTAATTTGCGTTCCTTTGCGGGAACATAAAAATTAGGGCGAAGTTCGCGATATCGACCCGACTCCTCGTTATACGAAGCGATGCGGTGACGCATGAATTCACGGAATACAAAGATCGGTGCAGATATAAAGAAGGTCATAGAGGTGTGCTCAAAAGGTGAGCCATGACGTTCGCGTGCCAGATAGTTGATCAAGCCGGCTGAACGAGCGGGATCCGCATCAACATCATCGAGTGAATTTTCACCAGCGGTTGAGACTCGGGCCGCCCAAATAACATCTGAATCGCTGGCACTGGCCTTTACTAGTTCGACCGTAACATCGCTGCGGAAATTGATCTCGAAATGCTCTTCGCTCATATGGCGACCTTATCTTTTGGCACCCGCAGGGCTAGGGATTAAGGCAGAATATCGGCGTGTCAGTGAAGCGCGATTCCCTCAGCGTTGGACTTGCCGTCGGAGCCGCTGGAACCGCCTTCGGAGCTGTAGCAGTCGCCGACCACTTCTCAGTAGCCCAAGCCTGCTTCCTCTCCTTCGTACTATTTTCCGGGGCATCCCAATTCTCTTTAGTCGCGGTCATGAGCGCTGGTGGAAGTGCACTCAGCGCCATCGTCACCGGAACTTTCCTAGGAAGTCGCAACGGTTTATATGGCGTCCGTATGGCGCAGATCCTCAAACTCAGAGGGTTCAAACGTGCGCTTGCAGCACAAGTCACCATCGATGAATCCACGGGAGTTTCAATCGCACAGACAAATCTTGCAGATCAGAAGACCGCATTCTGGTTCACCGGATTTGGAGTATTTGTCTTTTGGAATCTCTTCACCTTGATCGGTGCACTGGGAGCAAGAGCGATCGGCGATACCTCTGCATGGGGGCTAGATGTCGCCTCCCCCGCAATCTTTTGTGCCGTCCTTTACCCCAGACTCAAAGAGCGCAGATTGCTCGTGGCATCAGTACTGGCATTTATCTGGGCGCTCTCCATTACCGAATTTGTACCTGCAGGAGTCCCGATTATCTCCACTGTAGTTATTGCCGCCCTAGTGGGGTGGAACTAAATGAGTTCACAGTGGATCGCAGTAATCGTCACAAGCGTGCTCTGCTATGCCCTTAAATATATTGGTCACGCAATTCCGGAGATTTGGTTAGCTCACCCACGAGTTCAACGAATTACCAACTTGATTCCCATAGTTTTACTTAGCGCACTAGTAGCGATGCAGGCACTCACGACCAAGACCAAGTTTGTGCTGGATCACCGTTTAGCCGGTATTGCAGTCGCACTTATTGCCCTCAAAGCAAAATTGCCATTCCCCGCTGTAGTAATCGGGGCAATGGCAACTTCTGCGATTGTGTATCGCTTAAAGATTTAGAGAATAGCTAAGGCTTCTAACTTCTCTTCAAGAGCCTTATCTGAAGGCTCGGTCATATGGGTTCCATCTGGGAACAAGATCACTGGGATCGAGCGTTGTCCGCCGTTGATCTCAATAACCTTCTCTGAAGCAGATTCATCTGCCTCTACATCGATGTAGTTGTACTCGACGTTGTGTGAATCTAGGTAAGCCTTTGAGCGACGGCAATCTCCGCACCAAGCAGCGCCGTACATCGTGATTTGAGCAGCCATTTATTTACTCCTTCGTTGGTGTGAAAATTCTATTTCAAGTCGAGGAAGTGTTCGAGTCCAAATGTGAGACCCGGTGTTGCAACCACTTTGCGAATACCAAGCAATACGCCTGGCATAAATCCTGTGCGATCGATGGAGTCGTGGCGAATGGTGAGAGTTTCGCCAGTATCCCCCAGGACAACTTCCTGGTGAGCAACGAGTCCGCGAAGGCGAACCGAGTGAATTGGTACATCTCCAACTTTGACGCCGCGCGCACCTTCCAAACCAGAGGAGGTGGCATCGGGCATCGCCTCTTTATTAACTGATTGACGGGCTTCGGTGATCAACTCTGCTGTACGGGATGCGGTTCCAGATGGAGCATCTGCCTTGTTAGGGTGATGAAGTTCGATGATCTCCACAGACTCGAAGTACTTGGATGCTTGAGCGGCAAACTGCATCATCAAGACAGCGCCGAGTCCGAAATTAGGGGCGATGAGCGCTCCAACACCAGGATTGGCATCGAGCCAGCCCACGACGGTTGCGAGTTTCTCGCTGTTAAATCCTGTGGTTCCCACGACAACGCTAATTCCATGGTTAATCGCAAAATCGAGGTTATTCATTACGGAATCAGGGTGGGTGAAATCAACAACTACTTGGGCACCGCTGGTAACCAATTGATTGATGTCATCGCCAATATCGAGTGCTGATACAAGTTCTAGGTCAGTAGTTCCATCGATCGCGGCAACTGTGGTTGCGCCCATGCGACCCTTGGCACCAAGTACGCCAACTTTGATTGTCATGCGATCACCTTCTCAAATTTCGTTGCCGATTTAAACGGCCCCACAAGGGCAAGCGTAGAAGGTCGAGGCAGAATCGTGCTGGCAATTGCCTTGATTTCATCGGGAGTTACTTGGGCGATCTTGTTCAAGATCTCATCAAAGCTCATGATTTCGCCGTAAACGAGTTCGCTCTTGCCGATGCGCATCATGCGCGAGCCGGTATCTTCTTGGCTCAAAACGAGCGATCCTGTAACCGAACCCTTTGCTCGAATGATCTCTTCATCGGTGAGGCCATTTTCGGCGATATCAAATGAGATGTCACGAATGATCTTGATGACTTCTTCGGTCTTGTTGGGCTGACAGCCGGCGTAAAAGGACATCGTGCCGGCGCCAGAAAATTGTTGGACGTATGAGTAGACCGAATATGCCAGGCCGCGCTTTTCGCGGATCTCTTGGAATAATCGTGAAGACATTCCCCCTCCCATTGCCGATGCCAGGATGCTGAGTGCAAAGCGGCGATCATCGCTGCGCTCTACTCCCTGAATTCCAAGCAGAAGATGAGATTGCTCAGTCTTGCGATCAATAATGCCGACCTTGCCGGTGCCGCGAGCTTTGACGACTGGAGAGTGGCGAACATTGGGAGTGGCATCTGGAACATCAAGGAATCCATCGCGACTCATCGCTTGTTCAATAAGTTTTACAACCTTCTTGTGGCTGATATTTCCAGCGACCGCGATAACAATATCTTCAGGGCGATAGCGCTTCTTGTAGTAATTAAAGATGGAGTTACGCGACATTCCCTTGATGGATTCTGGGGTTCCAAGAATTGAACGTCCCAGAGGAGTGTCGCCGTAATAAGTCTCTAGGTATAAATCGTGAATTAGATCTGAAGGATCGTCATCGCGCATCGACATTTCTTCAAGGACGACTGTGCGCTCAGCGTCAACATCGGCAGCGGTTACAAGAGATGCGGTAATGAGATCTGCGATTACATCAACGGCGAGGGGTAGATCAGTATCGATTACACGGGCATAAAAGCAGGTGTATTCCTTGCCGGTAAAGGCGTTCATCTCTCCACCAACTGCTTCGATAGAAGATGAGATAGCCATTGCATCTCGGCGGGTAGTGCCCTTAAAGAGTAAATGCTCTAAAAAGTGTGAAGCTCCCGCGACAGGTACTGTCTCGTCGCGGGAGCCCACATTGACCCATACACCAAATGCAGCAGAGCGAACGGTTGAAACTTCTTCAGTAACAATCCGCAGACCGCTAGGCAGAATGGTGCGTGCCATTAATTATTCAGTTCTGGTTATTCAGCAGCAGCGTCAGATGGAGTTGTTCCATCAGCGAGAACTGGAACCAAAGAGAACTTGCCCTTTGGATCGATCTCGTTGATCTCAACTTCGATCTTATCGCCAACCTTCATAACCTCTTCGAGGTTCTCGATGCGCTTTCCACCATGCATCTTGCGGATCTGCGAGATGTGGAGCAAGCCATCTTTGCCAGGAACGAGAGAGATAAAGGCACCGAAAGTCGCAAGCTTTACAACTGTTCCGTTGTAACGCTCGCCGACCTTTGGAACAACCGGATTAGCGATTGCCTCGATCATTGCCTTTGCAGCCTCTGCCTGTGAACCTTCGAGAGCACCGATGTAGATAGTTCCATCATCTTCGATGGTGATATCTGCGCCCGTGTCATCTTGAATCTGGTTAATCATCTTGCCCTTAGGTCCGATGATTGCACCGATCAAATCTGTTGGAACCTTGATCGAGATGATGCGAGGAGCCAAGAGGCTCATCTCATCTGGCATATCGATCGCTTGGTTCATGATGTCAAGGATGAAAAGACGTGCTTCCTTCGCCTGCAGCAGAGCTGCTGACAAGACTGAGGCAGGAATTCCATCAAGCTTGGTATCGAGTTGAAGCGCTGTAACAAAATCCTTTGTTCCAGCAACCTTGAAGTCCATATCTCCGAATGCATCTTCAGCACCCAAGATGTCAGTAAGTGCGACATATTCGGTCTTGCCGTCAACGAGATCTGAGATCAAGCCCATTGCGATACCCGCAACTGGAGCCTTAAGAGGCACACCAGCATTGAGAAGCGACATGGTCGATGCACAGACGGAACCCATGGATGTTGATCCATTTGAACCGAGTGCTTCTGAGACCTGACGAATTGCATATGGGAACTCTTCACGAGTTGGAAGAACTGGAAGAAGTGCGCGCTCTGCAAGTGCACCGTGACCGATTTCGCGACGCTTTGGTGAACCAACACGACCGGTCTCTCCTACTGAGTAAGGAGGGAAGTTGTAGTTGTGCATATAACGCTTGTGGTTCTCTGGGCTCAAGGTATCGAGCTGTTGCTCCATCTTGAGCATGTTGAGAGTGGTGACGCCCAAGATCTGGGTTTCGCCGCGCTCGAAGATTGCTGAACCGTGCACGCGAGGCATAACCTCAACTTCAGCGGTGATCGGACGAATGTCGCGAACTCCACGTCCATCGATACGAATCTTGTCGCGCAATACGCGCTGACGAACAGACTTCTTTGTGACGGAGCGAAGCGCAGCAGAAACTTCCTTCTCGCGTCCTTCGAACTGCGCAGCAAGTTGCTCCTTGATAGCAGCATTGATCTCATCGAGCTTGTTCTCACGATCTTGCTTTCCAGCAATGGTGAGAGCCTCAGAGATTTGTGCGCCAGCAGCGGCTTCAACTGCAGCATAAACATCATCTTGATAATCAAGGTAGACAGGGAATTCGCCGGTTGGCTTTGCAGCAACCTTTGCGAGTTCATTCTGTGCATCGCACAAGGCGCGGATAAATGGCTTTGCAGCTTCAAGTCCTTGACCAACGATCTCTTCAGTTGGAGCCTGAGCGCCACCCTTGATGAGATTGAGTGTCTGAGTTGTGGCTTCTGCTTCAACCATGATCACAGCGATGTCATCGCCTGCGATAGATCCAGCCACAACCATGTCGAAGACTGCCTTCTCCAAATCAGAGTGATTTGGGAATGCAACCCATTGTCCGTCGATCAGAGCAACGCGAACGCCGCCGATTGGACCAGAGAATGGAAGTCCTGCAAGTTGTGTAGACATTGATGCTGCGTTGATAGCAAGCACGTCATACATGTGATCTGGGTTGAGGGCCATGACGGTGACGACAACCTGAACTTCATTGCGCAGACCCTTTACGAATGCTGGGCGAAGTGGGCGGTCGATCAAACGACAGGTCAAAATTGCATCTTCAGAAGGGCGACCTTCGCGGCGGAAGAATGATCCTGGGATCTTTCCTGCTGCATACATACGCTCTTCAACATCCACTGTGAGTGGGAAGAAGTCGAATTGATCCTTTGGCTGCTTGGATGCAGTTGTTGCTGATAGCAACATTGAATCATCATCGAGATAAACAAGCGCGGTACCCGCGGCTTGACGTGCTAGGCGACCGGTTTCAAACCGGATTTCGCGCTTTCCATACTTACCGTTATCAATTGTGGCAACGGCGAACTTAACATCTGGACCCTCCATGGGTCATCTCCATTTCTCGGCTCTCTCACATTAGGAAATGGATCTTCGATCGAAGTTCACGGGCTGGCCCGTAAACCACTACCGAGGACCGATTTACTAAAGAGAGAGCTGTTACTTAATTCTTAATTAATGGGTATTAATTAACTTCAATTAACGACGAATACCGAGCTTTTCGATAATCGCTCTGTAACGCGTGACATCTGTCTTAGCAAGGTATTGCAGCAGACGACGACGCTTACCAACCAACAACAAGAGGCCACGACGATTGTGGTGGTCATTCTTATTTGTCTTGAGGTGTTCGGTAATCTCTTCGATTCGGCGCGAGAGCAGGGCAATCTGTGCCTCTGGGCTTCCTGTGTCAGTGGCAGAAGCGCCGTATTTTGTGATGATTTCTAGTTTCTCTGCTGGCTTTAACGCCATGATGGCACTCCTTAGACTTTCACGAGGGCCTCGGTGGGAATCACGAAGGCGCGCTTTCTCGCTTGTGGACAAAGGTTACCAGCGAGGCACCACGCGGGCGAAATCGCTCCCGATTAGCTGGGCATTTGTGCGTGAAATGGGCCTAGAAGGTGCTGAATGTCTCCAAACGAGCCCATTCATCTCCTCTTTCAGAGGCTTTGGCATTCTCTGCCCGACGAGTCGCGAGGTAAGCCCGGATCATCAACTCCCCTAAGCCCGCAGTCAGTACTGAATCGCGCTCAAGAGCCTCAAGGGCTTCAAGCTGGGTGGATGGGAATGGCTTAATTCCGCAGGCGATCTTCTCGGCCTCAGTAAGCAATGAAGGATCTCGATGGGCAGGGGCTGGAGCTTTGAGGCCGCGAGCCACGCCATCCATTCCGGCCAAAATAATTCCTGCCAGAGCCAGATAAGGATTCGCCGACCCATCGCATGCCTTCAACTCCAAGTTAATGGATTGCATCTCACGACCCTTGAATGGACTTGCGACTCGGACAGCGCACTCACGATTGTCATAACCCCAGGAGATGGTGTTTCCAGCCCAAGCTTGCGGCTGCAAACGTAGGAAGGAGACGTACGAAGGACAGGTGAGAGCAAGCAGACCAGGAAGGTGCTCCAAGATACCCGCAACGAAAGACTTTCCAAATTCTGAAATCTGAGTCGGCTCGTTCTCGTTATAAAGCAGGTTTACCTTCTTCTCCTTGTCCCACAAAGAGAAATGCAGATGCGCTCCAGATCCAATTCCATCTTTAAAAGGTTTAGGAGCTAAGGATGCGAGAAGACCAAATTCAACTTCGGCGGTTCCGCGAATGGTGTCACGAAATTGCAGATGGCGATCGGCCGATTGCAACGCTGGTCCATATTTAATCGCGATCTCTTGTTGTCCAGGCCCATACTCATTGATCGCCTGTTCTACAACGATTCCCTGTGCAACCAAGTTATCGACCATACGATCTGTTACTTCACTCGCGCGATCCATTCCTGAGCTTGAATAACAAGGGCCGTTCATCCACGGTACTGGTCCGGACTCAGATGGGGTCGCTAGATAAAATTCGGATTCGAAGGCAGACATCATCTCAATGCCTTGAGCATCAAGTGCAGACAGAGCGCGCTTAAGAACGGTACGCGTGCAGCCGCCCCATTCACTTCCATCTTTCTCTTGCAGATCGCTAAACATTGATGCGGTGCGATCTAGCCATGGCAGAAGGGCAAAAGTATTTGAATCAGGAACAATGCGGACTTCGCCGACCGGCTCCATGCCTTCAACCGCTACGAGATCTTCAAAAAGGTTGACTGCATTCTGTGCACGCGTAAGACCAACGCCTTCATGAATCTTTGATTCAATCTGTGAGGCATGAACGGTCTTTCCGCGAATCACCCCGGCTAGATCGCAGTAGAGAAAACGGATGAGGCGAAGGTTCTCCTTCTGTGCAACTTCTACTACTTCCTTTTTCTTCATCATTCCTCGTCTCGTTAACCGTGGATTTCATATGCGGCAAGTGCGTTGTCATGACCTATTTGTTGAACTACGGAGATCGCATCGGCTGCGGACCAATCGCCGCGTGAAACAAATGAATCCAATATATTTCCCAGACCGCGCCGAAAGAGCATCGCGCCCAAGTAGGTGAGCTCTGAGAGACCCCATGCATCCGATGAGAATAAGATCTTGTGAAACGGCGCTAGCTCTAGCGATTCTGCGATCACTGCTTGAGAGCGCGCACCGGTGTAATTAACCGCTAAACCAACATCCAAGTAGACATTGCGGAACATTTGGGCCAGATAACCAGCATTGCGTTGGAAAGGGTATGTATGTAGCAACATCACGGGAATCTGCCGTTGCTCGAAATCTCGAATGAGGTTTGTCATCAACAAGGGATCGCATCGGTGGAGATCTAGATCTGGATCTCCAAAACCAATATGAAATTGGAGCGGTTTCTTAAGTTCAGCAGCGGTGAATATTGCATGACGTAATAGCACGGGATCGGTGATGCGTGCCTTACCGGTTGATTCAACGTGGGCGAGCCACTTGCTTGCAGCGACTTCTACTTGGTGTTCAGTTGGAGGAGTCGGATCGAAGTCCAAACCAATGCGATAGGCAACGATGCTTTTGAGTCCTACTGCATTTTTTGATTCGCGCTCGAGCGCTTCGCTAAAACGTGCCGCGTAGTTCGCTGATGAGACTCCAGAGCGAGCAACTTCTTCTGCGATAGTTTCGATGCGGATTACTTCATCAACCTTTGATCCGCTTAATCGAGCCATTCCAGCAGGGTCTTCCATATCGTTGCCACGAAGACCAGTTTCGATGAAGTAGCGCCCGATTCCGGAGGCCTGTAAAAGTCTGCGATTAACTTCTTCGCCACCTAGTTCGGTGCGACGTCGGAAATACTCGGTGGCCGAAACTGACTGCTCTAAATCCAGTAGCGGGGCAACCCAACGTCGAACCGCGAATCCCACTTGAGTATTCATTGCTTGCTCTAACGAGGAAGGCGTTCTATCCGATTCGGTGATCATGTGCGAAAAGGATTCGATAGAGGGAGTTTCGCGAACCACCCCGTGGACGTGATGATCAACAAGAGGCAAGGCTGCAAGCGCCTCAGAGGCGGGTCCTGCCGGTTCAATCATCCAAGAATTGGAGGTCACGATTACCTTTCCATCACAAGTGGCACGAATAAAGCCTAACTAACCCGCTTTCGCCAGGCTTATTTAAGGCAGAAGGGCGATTACGCGAGCAGGACTTCCAGATCCTCCAACAAGCGGAAGCACTCCGACAACAACCCACGCGCCGAGCGGTGGAAGCAACTTGAGGTTTTGCAAATTCTCAAGATGCCAAAGTCCCTTGGGGTGAGTGATCTGCGAGTGAACCGGAAAACTGGTCGCAGCTCCCGAATCGATTCCCAATGTATCAATGCCAAGACCCACGGTCTTTCGAGTTGATACCAAGTACTCAGCTGCTTCAACTCCAAAACCTGGGAAACGTAGATCTCCGGGTTCTCCGGCGTAGGCGACTGAATCCCGATTCTTCTCTTCCCAACCAGTTCGAAGAAATACTGCGGCGCCTTCTGGAATGGCCCCGTGTTTCGCCTCAAATGCCAACACTTCATCGAGCGAGAGGACTGCATCTGCATCATCTCCGACGCGCTCTGAAATATCGATCACTGCGATAGGACGCACCAATGACTGGGCAGGAATTTGATCAACCGTGGAATGTCCTTCAATGAAATGACAAGGCGCGTCGAAATGAGTGCCGGTGTGTTCAAAGAAAGTTACTCGTCGTGCGAAATATCCATCATGAGCGACCGTGACCAGGGTCTCCGCTTCTGGAGCTGGAGCCCCTGGCCACATAATGACATCCGCGCCTAGCGGAATTGTCAGGTCAACTACTTGTGCGTTATTTAACATGCCAACATCGTACAGATTTTAGAGCGCTTCAGAAAGGTTTTCGTCCTTACGAAGTTGATCGCCCATCTTCTTTGCAAGTGCTGGCTTTGCCGCGATGAAAATAATTCCGAGCAGAAGCCAGATCGCTGATGCAATAGGCAAAATACGAGCGGACCATGCACTTGGCCAAGGATGAATGTTCTCCCAGACTGTGATGCCCAACATTCCGATACCAAGGATTGGAATGATGATCTCCCACATTGCGGCACGCTTCTTAGCACCAAAGAATACGAAACGAATAGCCCCCACAGTTGCCATGAGATAGACAACAAGGAGAATAAGAGTTCCGATCACACCGGAGCCAGCGAAGATATCGAAGGCCTGCTTGTTCCAAGCAAGGTGCCATACAACAACAATCAGCAAGACTGCAAGAGTCATGATACGAGTTGCATTAACAGGCGTTCCGTTCTTCTCGTGAACTGTGCTGAGGTGTCCATTGCCAGCATCGCGAGCCATCGCAAATGCGAGTCTAGATCCACCAACAAGACATGCAAGCAAGCAACCAAAAGCCGAGACCGCTGCACCCAATGAGATGAGAGTTCCGATCCATGAACCAATAAAGCTAGAACCCAGATCGCCCATCAAGGAGCCGGAAGCGCCGAATGCCTTGATGCCAGCATCATTCGTTCCGAATCCCATGACTTCAACCGCAGTGACAATTACAAAGAAGAAGCCACCAAAGATTGCAGTGCCGAGCATGGCTCGTGAAATATCTTTCCGTGGATTTGTTGTCTCTTCACCCAATGTGGAAGATGCTTCAAAACCTGCGAAAGATAAGAATCCAAATACAGCGCCGACAAAGACACCGTTAAATCCTGCGCTCTTTGGAATAGAGAAGACTGACCAATCGACATGGTTGCCATTAGGAGCGTGTCCTGTTGCCAACTTAATGAATACGACGATTGTTGTAACGATGATCAGAAGTACTGTAATTCCTTCGAACGAAAGCAGAAGGCGAGTTCCATTTCGAGCAGGAACGATTGCAACCCAGAATGCTAGGGCCAGCGCAAATGCGCCAACCAGGAATGCAGACCAGGTTGGTTGGTGTTTCCAAACACCTAACTTGTTAAGAAAGTCTGCGCCGAAGATTCCTGCGGCCATCGAGGTCACGCAACCATAGAAGGTGTAAGTACCAATCAATCCCCATCCAGCGACAACTCCGCTACGAGGACCTGTGGTCGCCCCAACAAAACCGTAGACGCTGCCAGCGTGGTTGAAGTTTTGGCAGAGTCGAACAAAACCGTAAGCGATAAGAAGTACTCCAACGGTTGCAATTCCAAAGGCGAGCGGTACGGCGCGTCCTGAGTGGCCCACGCTTCCCTGCGGATTGATATTTGCTGCCATTGATGGAGCCATAAGCGCCACCGAGATTCCGATGGCCTCCCAAACATTCAGATTCTTTACAAGCTTTCGTTCGGACATAATCCCCCCAAAATTCTTCCCCAACTGTCTGGGGATTTGCTTAGGGTAATTGTGGAACGTGCTGGACGATTATGTGAGTAAATCGGCGAAAAAATTTCAATTACTTTCCAGAAAAAGCCCTCGGTGAAGGCCTTATGCGGGAAATTCTTGATACGAACTAACTTAACTAAGCAGGCGCTTCGCCTCGATGCAATCTGCCTTCATCTGAACCAAAAGGGGATCAAGGCCATCAAACTTCAAGGTATCGCGCAGACGGTAGCCAAACTCCAGCTTTGCCTCTTGGTCATAGAGATCAAGACCGGTCTGATCGATCGCGTATGCCTCGACCTGGCGACCACGAACTCCAGGGAAAGTTGGATTGGTGCCGATGGATATGGCGGCCTGCCAGCGTTGCTCCCCCACGGTCAGCCATCCGGCGTATACCCCATCTGCAGAAATCGTCGCGTTATCGGCTAGGCCGATATTTGCCGTCGGATAACCAATAGTCCGACCGCGTTTCTCACCATGAACGACCGGACCGCGGAGGTAGAAGAGACGAGTTAATAATTCATTGGCTCGTTCTACATCGCCATCGACGATCAAATTTCTAATGCGAGTAGATGAAATGGCACTGCCGCGATCCTCTGACAAGGCGACTGCACTTACACCAAAACCTTTTGCATGTTCTTGAAGATATGCAGCATTGCCCGAGGCTTTATGTCCGAAAGTAAAGTTGGCACCTACAGTGACATGAGTTGCACCGAGTTGCTTTACCAAGATTTCATCGATGAACTCATCTGGTGATTTTGCGGAAAACTCCCGGGTGAAGGGAAGTACTACAACATCTTGTGCGCCGTGCTCTTTCAATAGTTGTATGCGATCTTGCAGAGTTACAAGCGCGGTCGGGGTGCGCTCTGGAGCGAAGACGGATGTTGGGTGCGGATCAAAGGTAAGCACTGTGACCGCTCCATATTTTGCGGCCTCACGCAAGATCTCCTGATGCCCACGATGAACGCCGTCAAAAATCCCAATTGCCACTGAGGTCATAGTGCGGATTCTTTCATGGAAACGAGAGTTGGGGCGGCCAAGATCTTCTCGCCTACTTCACGGTTCAGAAGCAGTGCAACAAAGGTTCCATCACCGGAAAGTGCGGCAGTTGTCTTCTCCGTCGGGTTAGCCGAAATTGTGCGACCAAATGAGATCTCGATTAATTCGCTGGGATCTAACTCACGAACTGGCAGAATTCTAGATATTCCAGTTGCAGTTGGGATGGGTTCGGCCACTTCCCAAGGCGCACACTCCGATAGATCGAAGGGTGAGACCAGAGTCCGCCGCAGAGCACTCAGATGGCCGCCAACTCCGAGAATGGATCCTAAATCTCTCGCAATGGCGCGAATGTAAGTACCTGCAGAGCAAATGACAGAAATGCGGAGCTCGATCCCGACATCAGTTCGATGAATCTCATGGATCTCGATAGAGGTGATCGTTACCTCACGCGAAGGGAGTTCAAACTCTTCACCAGCTCGCACTCGCTCGTGACCGGTCTTACCGTCAACCTTGATTGCGCTAACTGAACTTGGGCGCTGCGAAATAGTACCCACCATCTTTTGCAGTGTGTCATAGATGGCGGAGTCAGTCACAGCGCTTAAAGCATTGCTCGGAGCAATCGTGAGTACTTCACCTTCGACATCATCGGTAACAGTAGATTTTCCGAGTGAGATGGTGGCGTCATATCCCTTGGTGCCATCGACGACGTACTGCAATAACTTTGTAGCATTACCAAGTCCAAGAACTAATACTCCAGTCGCCATGGGATCCAACGTCCCAGCGTGACCGACCTTCTTAGTTCCAAAGCGCCTTCTAATTTTTGCAACAACATCATGGCTCGTCATTCCGCTCGCTTTATCGACGAGCAAGAAGCCATTCATTGATAGCGCGGAGTTACTCGGTGACTTTGTATGGATCTGCATCGCCTATGGGCTTAGCGCCTTCGCGCAATTTGGCGAGTTCGGCATCAGCGGCGCGCACCGAAGACATTAGGTCGTTCATCTCTTTTGCAGACTCTTGAAGTCCATCCGCAAAAAATTCGATGGTCGGTGTTATGCGCAAACCTAGCGCTGCACCCACCTCGCGGCGGATCAATCCTTTTGCAGAGGCGAGTGCTGCAGCGGTTCCAGCTTGCGCATCAGCATCACCTAACACGGTGTAAAAGATCGAAGCCTGTTGTAAGTCACCTGTAACGCGAACATCTGTAATAGTGACAAAACCGAGGCGGGGGTCTTTGACCCGCGCCTCAATTGTTGTCGCAATAACTTCCTTTATGCGATCTGCAACTTTTAGTGCCCGATTCGATGCCATGGTTAAGCCCGCTTCTTCTCGCGAATCTCAAAGACCTGGATTACATCGCCAACTTCAAGATCCTTGTATGAACCGAGTCCGATACCGCACTCGTATCCATCCTTGACCTCAGTGGCATCATCTTTGAAGCGACGGAGTGATTCGATGGTGAGATTCTCACCAACTACGGCTCCATTGCGCAAAGTACGAGCCTTGCCGTTACGACGGATCAAACCATCGAGTACTAAGCAGCCGGCAATATTTCCGACCTTGCTCGACTTGAAGATATCGCGTACTTCAGCATTACCAAGAATGACCTCTTCGTACTCAGGCTTGAGCAGACCTTTAAGGGAAGCTTCGATCTCTTCGATCGCCTGGTAGATAACGGTGTAGAAGCGAACTTCTACCCCCTCTTGATCGGCAAAGATTGCAGTCTGTGGCTCCGGCTTAACGTTGAAGCCGATGATGACTGCAGTAGAAGCAGATGCCAATGTGACATCGTTCTTCGTAATTGCACCAACACCGCGGTGAATTACGCGCAGATCAACTTCGCTACCAACATCGAGCTGTAGCAAGGCATCTTCCAGAGCTTCGACAGAACCAGAAACGTCACCCTTGAGGATGAGATTAAGAGTGCTGACCTTGGATTGCTCCATGAAGTCTTCGAGTGAGACCTTCTTGCGGGTCTTGGCGAGCAGCGCATTGCGAGTGGCAAGCTGACGCTTCTCTGCGATCTGACGCGCGGTGCGGTCATCTTCAGCGACGATAAATGAATCACCAGCGCCAGGAACTGAGGTGAATCCCAAGACCTGAACTGGGCGAGATGGACCGGCTTCAGCGACAGCATCACCGTTCTCATCCAACATGGCGCGAACACGGCCATATGAACCACCGGCAACGATTGCATCACCGATGCGCAAAGTTCCGCGTTGTACGAGAACAGTTGCGACTGGTCCGCGACCCTTATCGAGGTTAGCTTCGATAGCCACACCACGAGCATCGTCATCAGCAACAGCACGAAGATCCAATGCAGCATCTGCAGTAAGCAGAACGCTATCGATTAGCTCATCTAGGCCCTCACCAGACTTTGCAGAGACGTTTACAAATATTGTGGTTCCGCCATACTCTTCAGCGATCAAGTTGTACTCGGTCAATTGTTGGCGAACCTTGTCAGGGTTTGCGCCTTCTTTATCAACCTTGTTAACCGCGACCACGATTGGCACATCGGCTGCTTGAGCGTGGTTGAGAGCTTCAATGGTCTGAGGCATCACACCATCATCAGCTGCAACAACCAAGATCGCGATATCTGTGACCTTTGCACCACGAGCACGCATCGCTGTAAAAGCTTCGTGACCTGGTGTATCGATAAAGGTAATAGCGCGCTCTACGCCCTCATGCATGCGGTGAATCTGGTAAGCACCAATGTGCTGTGTGATTCCGCCTGCTTCAGACTTAATAACTTCCGTTTTGCGAATCGCATCCAAGAGGCGAGTCTTACCGTGATCAACGTGACCCATGACCGTAACGATCGGCGAGCGCACGACGAGATCGGCATCATCAATATCTTCGAGCTCTTGCTCCAGATTGATATCGAACTCTTCTAGAAGTTCGCGATCTTCATCTTCGGGGCTAACAACTTGAATCACGAAACCAAGTTCGCCACCCAAAATCTTGAAGGTATCTTCATCAACCGATTGAGTTGCTGTAACCATCTCACCTAAATGGAAGAGAGCGGAGACTAATGAAGCTGGATCGCCATTGATCTTCTCGGCGAAATCCATAAGTGTCGCACCGCGACGAAGGCGAATAACGGTCTTGCCATCTCCATGTGGAACAACTGCTCCACCAAGAGAAGGGGCCGCCATATTGTCGAACTCTTCACGCAGAGCCTTCTTGCTCTTATGCGCCTTGCCCTTCTTGCTTCCCTGCTTTCCAAAGGCTCCTGCAGTTCCACCACGTTGATGACGACCGCCGCCCTTTCCACCAAAGTTCGATGGACCGGTTGTGCTTGGTGCGGCTGATGGAGAGCGATAAGGAGAACCGCCTGCTGCTCCACCTGGACGAGGTGCACCTGTTGAAGGAGCTCCACCTGGTCGCGCTGGACGTGCTGCAAAACCTGGACGTACTGCGCCAGGGCGATTGCCCGACATTGGTGGACGCTCACCAGGGCGAATTGGACGGTTGGCCGGTGGACGAGGAATTGCGCCACCACCTGTTGAAGAGAATGGATTATTGCCAGCGCGAGGTGGACGAGGAATTGCTCCTGCTACCTGTGCTGGGTTTGGAGTTGCAAATGGATTGTTACCGGGGCGAGGTGGCTTTGGAAGCGCACTATCTGCCGCCTGTGCTTCACCCGATGCCGCCGCAGGGGCAACCGGCGCTGGCGGTGTAGGTGCAACTGGTGGAGCAGGTGGACGAGGGACGGCAGAGACTGGCGCCGTTGATCCCGCGGAAATACCTAATTGATTTCGTGTGCTCTCATCGAGCTGTGCGATGGCAGCATCGATCTCAGCTTGAGTTGGTTCAGCCTTCTTAGGAGCAGCTTTTTTCGCTGTCGCCTTCTTCGCTGGAGCTCCCTCGGCAGGTTTCATGTCGGGGAACTTCTCCATCAACTTGCGCACGACAGGTGCTTCTACCGTTGATGATGCTGACTTAACGAACTCACCGACTTCTTGTAACTTGGTGAGGAGCTCTTTACTGTCGAGCCCTAATTCTTTTGCTAATTCGTAAACGCGGACCTTTGCCACAGTTGCCTTCCTGGTTCCCGGCCCCTGCGTCTATCGCCGAAGCCTAAATAAGTGCCTTACTCATGAGCGCGCGGTGCTCATGATTGTGTGTATGCCTTCATTTTTGCTCCTTATGATGGATCAAACTTTTTTTCTAACTTTCGTGCAGAAACTGCTCAAGATCTTCGGTGAGAATTTCTCTGGATGACTTGAAAGCCCGACCAAAAGAACGTCTCTGCACCGCCAACTCGAAACAATTCGGGTGTAGCCATGCTCCTCGACCTGGTAGAACTCGCTTCGGATCTGGCGTTACCCGATCCTCGATGAGAACTAGATGGAGAAGTTCTTTCGAACTCTCCCGACCCCTACAGGCGACACAACTTCTCATTTGGGTTGCCTTTGGAACCATTACGGAGAACCTTACTCGCTCTCCGCTGAGAGGCGTAATTCCTCGGCCGCGGTGGCCTCCGCAAGCTCTGCCGCCGCTTGAGCTTTGGCGATATCGCTGGGCTTGAGCAAGCGCTCAACGGGATTGTCGGGATGAATATCCATACGCCATCCGGTCAGTTTGACCGCTAAGCGGACATTTTGGCCATCTTTTCCGATGGCGAGGGAGAGTTGAAAATCAGGGACAATGACCTTGGCCGACTTGGCCTCCAGGTCGACGATCTCAACGCTGGTGACTCTGGCGGGTGCTAAGGCGCTAGCAACGTAAACAGTTGGATCTTCAGAGAAATCGACGATATCTATCTTCTCGCCATTGAGTTCATCGGTCACTGCTTTGGAACGAGCGCCCATCGGGCCGATCAAAGCGCCTTTGGGACTAACTCCAGCGCGATTCGAGCGCACTGAAACTTTCGAACGCTGGCCTGGCTCACGAGAGACTCCGACGATTTCAACGGTGCGGTCTTTGAGTTCAGGGACTTCAAGATTGAAGAGCATCTTCACGAACATCGGGTGGGTGCGCGAGAGAGTTACCTCTGGACCTTTTTCACCCTGGCGAACATCAACGACATACGCCTTGATGCGATCGCCATGCTTGTACTTTTCGGTGGGAACCTGCTCGTTAAGAGGAATCTTTCCTTCAACTTTTCCAAGGTCAACATAGATGATGCTCTGATCGCGACCCTGTTGCACAATCCCAGAAATGATGTCACCTACATTGCCAGTAAATTCAGCGACGATGCCAGCGTCGTTCTGTGCCCGCATCTTCTCTTTAAGCACCTTACGAACAATCGACTTTATCTTTGCATCAAAACCCTCTGGCATGTGTGTGATTGTTTCGGTGTAAATGCCCTCATCATTAAATTGCGGAACGTGAATCAAAATTTCGCCATTTTGACGATTAAGGACGGCGCGACCCTGCGGCATAGCTTCAGGCAACTCTGCATAACCTTCAGTAACGGTCTGCTCGATCGAGTTAATGAGTTTTTCGAGAGGAATTCCCTTCTCGACTGTCATTGCTAACAGCGCATCAACATCAACACTCATTACTCGTCACCCTTCTTAAGGGATTTAAATTCGATTTCAACGTGGGCCTTTGCAATGTCGGCGAGCGGAATTACATCCTCGTCAATAGCGATATCTGCATCGCTCAGGTCGCCGATACGACCTTTAACTAAATTTCCGTTGTGGAGCACGATCGTTGCAAGTCGCCCCTGATTCTTGCGCCAGTGTCGCGGCAGTGTTAGCGGGCGATCTATACCTGGAGAACTGACCTCTAAGGTAAATGGGGTCTCACCGAGTTCAGGTAAGTTTTCTAGGATCTCGGAGATTTCTTTGGTCACAGTAGTAACCTGATCGAGAGTGAGGTGGGTATCGCTATCAACGATAACGGTAAGAGTGGTGGGTGAACCACCGGTCAAGGTGACCTCTTCTAAGTAGATGCCAGATGCCTCAATTATTGGCTTGATTGCTTCTGTTACAGCCTCGATAACGCTCATTACTGGCTCTCTTTCCGCTATTTAGTTATAGATCCAATCATAACTCAACTTAGCAATGAGAGCCGCCACGACCAGTAGGAAGATCCTTCGCACCAAGGGGGAGCCGCCGCGGATGGCGAGCCTAGACCCAATAAGAGCGCCCGTTACATTTGCAAAAGCCAGAGCTAAGCCAAGGCGCCACCAGATATGACCGGTGAGTTGGAAGGTAACGATGGCACCAAAATTTGTAGCGATATTCACTAACTTTGCGGTAGCGCTCGCTTTGAGAAATTCATAACCAACGACGATGACAAGTAAGAAAACAAGGAAAGTTCCTGTACCAGGACCAAAGAGTCCGTCATAGAAACCAATCAACAATCCGCACGCGGCAACTATCCAAAGTCTGGTCTTATGCGTGTAGCGCAATCTCTCATCGAGCCCCAGATTTGGTTTGCGCCAGGTGTAGATACCTACAAGTACCAAGAGAGTCAGTATGAGGGGGTGAAATACTTTTGTGGGAAAGTGCGAGGCAAGTTTTGCTCCGGCAACCGATCCAATCAGTGCTGGTAGAGCCATCGAAACAGTAAGTCGAAGATCTGGTCTAACTTTCTTGAAGTAGTTCGCGGCAGCACTTGAAGTTCCGAAGATCGAAGGAATTTTGTTGGTTCCTAAAATCATAGGTATTGGCTTGTTGGATATCCCAATAAGGAGCGCAGGAAGTTGTACCAACCCTCCCCCGCCGGCAACGGCATCAACAAAACCAGCAAAACCAGAGGCTAATGCCAGGAATAGAAATGTAAGGACTGACATGAACTAATTGATGGCTTTGAGAATTTCAGCAACAGCAGAGTCGGCAGAAAATTCCACTTTGGAGCCAGTACTACGAACGCGAAATTCAATCTTGCCCTCAGCTAATGATTTTCCAACGATCACAATGTATGGAATACCAATTAACTCTGCATCTTTGAATTTAACGCCAGCACTTGCATCGCGCCGATCGTCAAATAGAACTGTCAGGCCAGCTTCTTCTAAATCGCCCGCAAGCTTCTGCGCGAAATCAAAGATGGAATCATCCTTGCCCGCGGCTACTAAATGAATTTCTGCAGGAGCGATCTCACGAGGCCAGTTAAGTCCGAGCTCGTCATAACTTTGTTCGGCAATCGCAGCTACGGCGCGAGAAACACCGATTCCGTAAGAGCCCATAGTGACAACTTGAGACTTACCGTTTTGATCCAAGACTGTAAGGCCAAGCGCTTGGGCGTACTTGCGACCTAGTTGAAAGATATGGCCGATCTCAATAGCGCGATCAATGACAACGGGAGTTTCACACTGTGGGCAAGGATCGCCCGCCTTAACCTCGGCAGCTTCCACAAAGGCAATCACGTTGAAATCGCGGCCATGAGTCACATAGCGTGCATGCTTTTCGCGGGCATTGGCTCCGGTGATCCAATGCGAACCTATAACGATCCGCGGATCGGCGTAGACCTTTATTCCCAGGCGTTCTGCATCTTGTGGTCCTACGTAACCCTTAACCAGGCCGGGAAATTTAGCAAAGTCCTCATCTTCAAAGAGTCGCAGATCTTGGACGCCAGCAAGGTTTGCCCCTACGCGCTTTAAATCAACTTCGCGATCGCCAGGGACCAAGATAGAAATTGCTTCACCATCTGCCATCAGAAGCACATTCTTCAAGGTATCGGCTCCGGTGATCTGCTCGCCATAACGCGAATTAACCAGCTCTACCAATGAGTCGATCGTTGGAGTATTAGGTGAGTCGAAAACTTCCAGCGCAGGCGGAGTCGATCCGGAATAAGCGGCGACCTTGGTCACCATTGCCTCAACATTGGCAGCGTAACCGCATGACTCGCAGAGAACATAAGTGTCTTCACCGGTTGGGCAAGGGGCTAGGAATTCTTCGGACTTTGAGCCACCCATAGCACCTGACATCGCGGAAACAATGTTGAACTTCAATCCAAGGCGATTAAAGGTCTGAATGTAGGCCTCGCGATGGCGTTGATATGAAGCTTCCAGTCCAGCATCATCGATATCAAAAGAGTAGGAGTCCTTCATTACAAATTCGCGGCCGCGGATAATTCCACTGCGTGGTCGTGGCTCATCGCGGAACTTGGTTTGAATTTGGTAGATGGACAGTGGCAGATCTTTGTATGAGGAGAATTCACCCTTCACCATTAAAGTGAACATCTCTTCGTGAGTTGGACCTAATAAATAATCATTGCCCTTGCGATCTTTGAGGCGAAAGAGGTCAGGTCCGTATTCAGTCCAGCGATTGGTCTCCTCGTAAGGTTCACGCGGCAGCAGTGATGGGAAGTGAACCTCTTGGAAGCCAGCCTTATCCATCTCTTCACGAATTACCTTTTCGATATTTCGGTAGGTGCGATATCCCAAAGGGAGCCAGGAGTAGATACCGGCTGCAACGCGGCGGACATAACCAGCCCGAACTAGTAAGCGATGGCTCGCTACCTCAGCATCGGCAGGGTCATCGCGCAGAGTGCGCAGCAATAAGGTCGACATTCGCAACATGCGAGAACCTTATCTGAGGCAATAAGGGTTATAGACCGTTGACTGTTGGTGTGCCAGAGGCGACGCCTGCGGCAGCCATCTCATCGGCCAAACGATTGGCCTCAAAGATCAGTGTTTCTACGATCTCTGACTCGGGCACGGTCTTGATGACCTCACCCTTCACAAAGATCTGACCCTTGCCATTACCTGATGCAACTCCGAGATCTGCCTCGCGAGCTTCGCCAGGACCATTGACCACGCAACCCATAACAGCCACGCGAAGTGGCACGGTCATACCTTGCAACCCAGCCTGAACTTTCTCGGCCAGCGAATAGACATCCACTTGAGCGCGACCACAGGATGGACAAGAGACGATCTCGAGTTTGCGTTGACGCAGGTTGAGAGATTCGAGAATAGAGATTCCGACTTTAACTTCTTCAACAGGAGGTGCTGAGAGCGAGACGCGAATGGTGTCTCCGATTCCCTCCGCCAACAAAATTCCAAAGGCTGTTGCAGATTTGATGGTGCCTTGGAAGATCGGACCAGCCTCGGTCACACCGAGGTGTAATGGATAGTCACACTTCGCCGCCAAGAGGCGATATGCCTTGACCATGGTTACTGGGTCATGGTGCTTTACTGAGATTTTGATATCTGTAAATCCATGCTCTTCAAAGAGAGAGGCTTCCCACAAGGCAGACTCGGCGAGCGCCTCTGGAGTTGCCTTGCCGTACTTGGCGAGAAGTCGAGGATCTAGCGATCCAGCATTGACGCCGATGCGGATTGGAATACCGGCATCGCCAGCGGCTTTAGCAACTTCCTTAACCTTGTCATCAAATTGCTTGATATTGCCGGGGTTGACGCGAACCGCGGCACAACCAGCATCGATTGCGGCAAAGATGTACTTGGGTTGGAAGTGGATATCTGCAATAACAGGGATTTGAGATTTCTTGGCGATCGCCTTCAGGGCATCGGCATCATCTTGGCTCGGCACAGCAACTCGAACGATCTGACATCCAGAAGCGGTGAGTTCTGCGATCTGCTGCAGAGTGGCATTTACGTCTGAGGTCAGGGTCGTGCACATCGACTGCACGCTAACGGGGGCATCTCCACCTACCAAGACATTGCCTACTTTGAGCTGCTTGCTCTTGCGGCGTGGAGCCAGGGTTGGGAGTGGGGCTGACGGAATTCCAAGATCGACCATGGCTTTATTCTGCCTCAAATTAGAGATTGAAGTGAACTGGATTGAAGATATCGGCTGCGAGCAGCATCAATGAGAGCCCAACGAGGAAAATAAATACCACTGCTGTGAGCGGCATCAATTTCTCTAGCGCAATTGGGGCGGGAGAAGGGCGTCCACGTCTACGTGCGTTCGATCTACGAACTCCATCAATGACGGCGACCGCCATGTGACCCCCATCTAACGGGAGCAACGGTAATAAGTTGAAGATTCCCACAAATATGTTAAGGCTGGCGATGATCAGCAAGAAGGTCTCGAGCTTATCTCCGAAGGAGAGGGCGTGATCGCTTGCAGTAGCGGCAGTCGCTTGAGCCACGCCAACTACTCCTACCAATCCATTGGCATCTCGCTTGGCACCTAAGAAAGTTTGGCGAAAGAGCGCCGGCACCTTGCTTGGAAGCGTGACTAGAGACTTAATGGAGGTGGAGAAGAAATTCGATCCAAGCGACCAGGTGTCATGCAACGAGGTGACGATGCCCTCACGTTGTAGTCCGATCTTGCTGATGATTCCGAGCATCCCATAACTCTTACCAGCAACGGTTACTTGTTTTGGTGTAACCACCAGTGTGAGTAACTGACCAGCGCGATTAATCCTTAAAGTAACTGGCTTATCTGCCGAATTACGAATCACCTGAATATCGCTGTTCCAGTCCTTAACGACCTTGCCGTTGATCGAGAGGATCCGATCACCAGATAGGAGCCCCGCACTTTTTGCCGGAGAGGTTGTGGCGCCAGATGTACACGCACTCGAGGTAGCACTGGTGTTGATGCATGGCAGGACTTGGTCAATGACCGGCAAGGTAGTTGAGACTCCGATGCCGAAGAAGATCACAAATAATAAGAAGAATCCGATGATGAAGTGGCTCACCGAGCCAGCACCGAGCACTACCAACCTGCGTGGAGCAGAGGCCTTAACAAAGGCACGTGGCTCATCCTCAGGACTCAACTCTTCTTCGGTAGACATTCCAACGATGCGACAGTAGCCACCAGCTGGGATCGCCTTCACACCGAACTCGGTCTCCCCGCGCGTAAAGGACCAGATCTTGTAGCCAAAACCAAGGAAAAATTCCGTAACTTTCATTCCAAATTTCTTGGCGAAGAAGAAATGACCAAACTCGTGAATCATCACTGAAATTAGGAGTGCCACCACAAAGGCGAGTACACCGAGAGCCTGCAACATTATTTCTTCCCTTGCACTAGTAATCCAGCGACCTGGCGTGCATCATCCTCTATCGCGCTGACATCTGAGAGGTCGCGCACCTTAGAGTTTGCTATGGAATCGAGTTGCTCCGCTGTTGCGGCGACAACTTCAACGATCGATGTAAATGGTAACTCTCCGCGCATAAAGGCGGCGACGGCAACTTCGTTGGCAGCATTGAACACTGCTGGCAACCCGCCACCACGCGAACCACAGTGACGCGCCACATTGATGGAAGGAAATCGACTCTCATCAATAGGTGCAAAGTTCCAGGTTTGTGGAGCGCTCCAATCCACGGGAGAAGTCGCCTTCGCTGTTCTATGAGGTGCACCTAGCGCATATGCGATAGGTCCTTTCATATTTGGTGGACTCAATTGAGCGATGGTGGATCCATCTATGAATTCGACCATCGAATGAATGTACGATTGCGGATGAATAACTGCCTCGATCTTCTCGTAAGGAAGATCAAATAAATAATGTGCCTCAATTATTTCAAGACCTTTATTTACCAGCGTTGCAGAGTTGATGGTGACGACCGGCCCCATAGACCAAGTGGGATGTGCCAGCGCCTCAGACAGTGTGACGCTAGAAAGATCATTGCGATCGCGAAACGCTCCCCCACTTGCAGTGAGGATCGCTCGCTTGACCTCTGATTTAGTACCTGCCATGAAACATTGATAAAGCGCGCTATGTTCTGAGTCGACCGGGATGATTCGGTCTAGACCAAATGCTGTAACTAAATCTCCACCCGCCACCAATGACTCTTTATTAGCCAAAGCAACTTTATTTCCTACTCCCAATGCAGCGAGAGTCGGTCCAAGCCCAATCGAACCGGTAATTCCATTGAGAACGATGTCACAGGGAATTGAAGCGATTTCCGTAGCGGCTCCAGGACCATCTATAACTTCTATTGTTGAAGTTAGCTCGCGAGCGAGAGCACCATTGCCGCTCACTCCAATTACTGTGACTCCAAATTTTTCTGCTTGAGCAATCAGGGTGGGAATATTGGAACTTCCCGCAGCCAAGGCTATGACCCGAAAAGAGTCTGGATTAGCGGCGATAACTTCTAGCGCCTGCACACCAATAGACCCGGTCGAGCCCAAGATGACAATATCGCGCATAGTTATATCTTCCCCTACTTTGCAGGAGAGGTGTTGTTGAGTTCTGCTGCAGCAAGTTGGCCACAGGCCCCATCAATTTCGCGACCGCGGGTATCTCGCACCGTAACTGGAACTCCATAATTTTCCAGAATAGAGACGAAGGTGGCTTCATCCGCTGGGCGAGATGCTGTCCACTTGGATCCAGGAGTTGGATTAAGAGGAATGAGATTGACGTGGGCATTGCGATTCTTGAGTAGACGACCCAACAAATCAGAGCGCCAGGCTTGGTCGTTGATATCGCGAATAAGCGCGTATTCAATTGAGTAGCGTCGCCCAGTCTTATCGGCGTAAGCATCAGCGGCGGCGAGCACTTCTTTTACCTTCCACCGTGAATTAATAGGAACGAGGGTGTCGCGCAATTCATCATCAGGGGTATGCAGCGATACGGCCAGAGTTACCGGAATATCTTCACCCATTAACTTTTCGATTCCATTAACAAGTCCTACCGTTGACACGGTGACCGAACGCGCGCCTACTCCAAGTCCATCAGGTTGTGGGGCGGTGATATTGCGAACAGTGCGGATCACCGCGTTGTAGTTTGCAAGCGGTTCACCCATTCCCATAAAGACGACATTGGAGAGGCGAGTCGGACCACCGGGAAGTTCACCGGCAGCGCATACGCGGGCCGCTGCAACCACCTGAGCAGTGATTTCACCAGCGGTGAGGTTGCGAGTAAGCCCTGCCTGTCCTGTCGCACAGAATGGACAGTTCATTCCGCATCCAGCCTGGGAAGAGATACACACAGTGGTGCGATCGCTGTAACGCATGAGAACACTCTCGACAAGAACACCATCATGCAGACGCCACAAATCTTTGCGCGTGGTTCCGCCGTCGCACTCTATAGAGCGAACAAGGGTGATCAACTTCGGCGTGAATTTTTCGGCCATCAAGGCGCGCATCTCTTTAGGAATATCACTCCAAGACTCGGTGTCGTCATTGTGGTGAGTAAAGAAGTGGGTAGCTACTTGGTTGGCGCGGAAGGCGGGGATACCAAGTTCGACTGCAAGTTCCTTGCGACCCTTGGGATCTAAATCTGCAAAGTGGCGTGGAGGTTTAACCCGCTGCTTGGGTTCATCAAAAACTAACTTTAAGGAGTTATCTTCGCTCATCATTTCCGCCTTATAACTTGAAGTGCCGTATGAGTTCGAAGATGAACCAGACAGATGGTGCGGTAAAAAGTAGTGAATCCACTCGATCGAGGATGCCGCCATGGCCGGGCAGGATGGTTCCCATATCTTTAATCTGTAAATCGCGCTTTACTGCAGATTCAATGAGATCACCGCAAGTTGCGGTTATAACTCCGAGTACGCCCACGATTGCACCGAACCACCAGCGATCATCCAGCACATAGACAAAGACAAAACCTGCGCCGATAGTGGTGGCGACAATCGCTCCTGCTAAACCTTCCCACGTCTTCTTGGGGCTAACGTGCGGCGCCATTGGATGTTTACCGAATAGCACTCCAGAGAAGTAGGCGAAGGTATCGTTGAAACTTACAAGAACTACCAAGGTAAAAATCTTGGAGATGGGATTTGGAGAGTGAGCTAGGAGCAGAACGAATCCAGCGAGAAATGGAATGTAAAAAATTGCAAAGACAGCGGAAGAAGAGCGGCGTACAAAGTCTTTCGGTGATTGAAAGAGAAGATATACAACTACATTTGGAATTGCCACCGCGAGCGCAACTGATAGACCTTCAATATGTCCAAACCAGGTAGCGAACATAATTCCAGTTGAGGCTACATACAGCGGAAATTGCGGAAGTTCGATACCTGCAGATTTGAAGGCGCTTACGATTTCACGAATCGCGAGCATGATCACGATCCAGACCAGGGCAGCGAAAAATATCGGGTTGAGTTTGAGAGTTCCAAAGATGGCTGCCAACATGACAAACGAGACGGCGATCGATGGAAGTAGTTGCCTTCCAGCGCGTTTGTTAATCGCGTCGTTTATCGAATGCAGATCATCCATATCGATGTAAACCCTGAAGGTGTGGTCACACCTCTAGAAGTTCAGTCTCCTTGTGCTTTAAGAGCTCATCGATCTTCGCCACATGTTCTGAAGTGATCTTCTCTAAATCCTTTTCAGAACGCGAGAGATCGTCTTTACCGATCTCGCCATCCTTCTCGAGCTTCTCCATCGTCTCTTTCGCAGCGCGACGAATATTGCGGATAGAGACTCGGGACTCTTCGGCTTTGGTACGTGCGACCTTGATAAAGTCCTTGCGACGTTCTTCAGTAAGCTGTGGAAAATTAACACGGATGACCGCGCCATCATTTGCTGGGTTTACACCAAGGTCTGAGTCGCGGATCGCCTTCTCAATGGATGCCATCGCACTCTTATCGAATGGAGAGATGATCGCCATACGGGCTTCTGGGACTTGGAAGGTCGCGAGTTGAGCCAGCGGAGTGTAAGTGCCGTAGTAATCGACCATGATCTTTTGGAACATGGCTGGGTGGGCTCGCCCGGTGCGAATAGCTCCGAAATCTTCCTTCGCTACTTCCACGGCCTTGCTCATCTTGTCGCTAGCATCGGCCAACGTAGTTGCTAAATCAGACATCTTGCTCCCTGGTGCTTAGGACGACATTTCTCGAGTCAAAGCTAGGAGACAAGGGTACCAATTGCATCGCCACGGACAGCCCGAGCGATATTTCCCCTATTTTTGAGATCAAAGACGATGATCGGCAACTTATTTTCACGGCAGAGACTGAAAGCGGCGGCATCTGCGACGGCGAGCGATTTGGCTATAACTTCATCAAAACTGATTGAGTCATATTTGGTTGCGTTGGAATCCTTCTTGGGATCGGCGGTGTAGACGCCATCAACCCCGCTCTTAGCGAGCAGCAGCGCCTGCGCACCAATCTCAAGGGCGCGCTGGGCGGCAACGGTATCTGTAGTAAAGAAAGGCATTCCGGCACCAGCACCAAAAATTACGACGCGACCTTTTTCTAGGTGGCGGATCGAACGACGCGGAATATAAGGCTCAGCTACTTGACCCATGGTGATCGCGGTTTGAACGCGAGTCTCAATTCCCTCTTTCTCCAAGAAATCTTGGAGCGCGAGACAGTTCATTACTGTGCCGAGCATTCCCATGTAGTCGGCACGTGCGCGATCCATACCGCGCTGCTGAAGTTCAGCTCCACGGAAATAATTTCCACCGCCAACAACGATTGCGATCTGGGTGCCACCGCGAACTACCTCAGCTATTTGACCAGCAATATCGTGTACAACATCGGGATCAACACCGATTCCCTTGGCACCACCAAATACTTCTCCAGAAAGTTTAAGGAGCACTCTCTTATAACCGGATCTGGTCATAGGCGAGTGCTCCTTATGTTTAAGAGGATTTATTTACAGTGCTGAGATTACTGTCCAACTCGGAAACGGTGAAACGCCGACACGGCGGTCTTTGCCTCATCGAGAACTTGTTGAACGGTCTTCTTAGCATCCTTAGCAAAGGCCTGCTCAAGAAGGCTAACTTCCTTCACAAATCCTGTTACTCGACCAGCAACAATCTTCTCGATTGCAGCCTCTGGCTTACCCTCGTTGCGAGCGGTCTCTTCAGCAATGTGGCGCTCGTTCTCGATCGCCTCTGCTGGAACCGACTCACGGTTGAGGTAGAGAGGTGCGAATGCGGCGATGTGCTGTGCAACATCCTTACCTGCCTCTGGAGCCTCAGTGGTTGTTTGAACCAAGACACCAAGTTGTGGTGGAAGATCAGGATTAGTGCGGTGCAGGTAGATAGCTACTGGTGCGCCCTCAAGAACTGCAATGCGACGGAGTTCGATCTTCTCGCCCAAAGTCGCGTTGCCCTCATCGATGCGAGCCTGAACGGTTGCACCGGAAGGAAGCGTAGACGCCAAGAATTCGCTGAGATCGCTGATCTTTGTTGTGAAGAGGTGTGCCAAAAGTTCCTCGGCCAACTCAACAAAGCGCTCACCCTTTGCTACGAAATCTGTCTCGCAAGCAAGTTCAAGAAGCACGCCGAGATTGCCTTCAGCCTTGCCGAGTACTACTCCGTTAGAAGTTGTACGACCTTCGCGCTTGGTAACTCCCTTGAGTCCCTTAACGCGGATGATCTCAACGGCCTTTTCAAAGTTGCCATCGGCCTCATCAAGCGCCTTCTTGCAGTCAAGCATGCCGGCGGCAGTCGCCTCACGCAGACGCTTTACATCTTCAGCTGTATATGACGCCACGAATTATTCTCCCTTTACTTCTTCTGAAACTGGTGTATCGGTAACAGTAATCTCCACAACAGGAGCTTCGCCCTTACCGACTTCAAACTCTGCTGACTCACCGATTGGTGCCTCAAGTACTGGTGCTTCTGTTGCAGCAAGAGCTGTCTCAACTTCAACGAATGTCTCATCTGCAGGAGCAACCTTGTCGGCAACCGCAGCTGCAGCAGCGGAGCGAGCAGCAAGACCAGCAACAGCAGCATCTGCAATAACGCGAGTCAATAGTCCTATAGAACGGATTGCATCGTCGTTACCTGGAATCTTGTAATCAACTTCATCTGGATCGCAGTTTGTATCCAAGATTGCAACGACAGGAATGCCGAGCTTCTTAGCTTCTGCAACAGCGAGGTGCTCCTTCTTGGTATCTACAACCCAAATTGCACTAGGCAACTTGGTCATGTTGCGAATACCTTCGAGGTTCTTGGTGAGCTTCTCGCGCTCGCGACGAAGAACCAAGAGCTCCTTCTTTGTTAAAACTTGATCGTTCTTCTGCTCTAGTTGCTCAAGCTCCTTGAGGCGTTGAATACGCTTGTAGACAGTTGGGAAGTTGGTCAACATTCCACCCAACCAACGCTCGGTTACATATGGCATGCCGACGCGAGCTGCTTGCTCGATGATTGGTTGATGAGCTTGCTTCTTGGTTCCAACAAAGAGGATATGTCCACCCTTTGCAACGGTGTCTTTGATGAAGTCATAGGCTGAATCGATCAAGCCAAGTGACTGTTGGATATCGATGATGTAGATGCCATTGCGCTCAGCAAAAATAAAGCGCTTCATCTTTGGGTTCCAACGACGGGTCTGATGTCCGAAATGGACTCCGCTGTCGAGGAGTTCTCGCATTGTTACAACCGCCATGGCGGCACTCTCCTTTATTGCATGCAGTAGCGCATGCACTCGGTTGTCGAAGCGGCAATTTGCCGATTCCCTAGCATCTGGGCACCGACTCACCTTGTGGGCGAGACCGAATTGGTTATCAAAAGATCGGGTATCCGAAAATTCGACTAGATGCGTGAAGTCAGATCTTGCGATCTGCTGGGGGTAATTCTATGGGGCGAGGGTGGCTAACTTAAAATCAGGCCCTGGGGTGAGCGGTATCGAAGGCCTTTTGCAGCCTCTCCGGCGATACATGGGTATAAATCTGAGTAGTCGCCAGCGAAGAATGGCCCAAAATCTCCTGAACCGTGCGTAAATCCGCCCCGCCCTCTAAGAGGTGGGTGGCAGCGGTATGGCGCAGCCCATGTGGCCCCATCTTGGAGCCGACCGATGCCATCGCCTCGTAAACGACCTCGCGGACCGTTCTTTGATCAATTCGGCTACCGCGAGATCCCAGAAAGACGGCGCTCCCCGATTTTTCGGTGACAAGTTTGGGGCGAGCAACCGCCAGATAATTACGCAGCGCGTTCATCGCTGGAATTCCCATTGGGACCACACGTTCTTTGCTGCCCTTACCCATGACCTGTAGCGTGTTTCGAGATTCATCAATCGATCGTAGATCAAGGCCACAAATTTCAGAGACGCGAATTCCAGTGGCATATAAGACTTCGATTAGTGCCAAATCCCTAATCGTTAATGGTGTGGGATCTTCACTTGCTCGCGCTTGAACGCTGGCAAGTACCGTTTCGGTATCGGCAATATCTAGAACTTCGGGCAGGGTCCGGTGTGGTTTTGGAATTGCGAGCTCCGCACCTAAATCGCTTTTGATCCAACCTTGACTCGCCGCCCAATATGTAAATGCTCTAATAGAAACTATTCGCCTGGCCATCGTTGAGCGAGCGGCACCAGACATCTGTAGCTCCGCTAACCACGAGCGAATATGTGTGAGTTCAAGCTGAGAGAACTCTTCGATTTTCAGCTTCTCTAGATGCTTAAGAAAAGATTCCAGATCGCTGACATAACCTTTGATGGAGTTTTCGGCGAGATTGCGCACAAGCACCAGGTGCTCCTCGTACTGCGCTATTAACTCCGAACTCATGCCTGAAAGGCTACTCGGGTTTACGTCCCTGACGTAGGAGCCCATAGGTAACGGCATCTTCAAGCGCCATCGCCGAGGCTGCAATCACGTTCTCGTGAACTCCAACTGTGGTCCATGAACCATCGCTATCGCTGGTTTCAACTAATACCCGGGTCACAGCGCCTGTTCCGAGACGACCTTCCAAAATACGAACTTTGTAGTCGGTGAGCTCTAACTTCTCGAGTTCTGGATAGAACTTCTTGAGGCCAGAGCGGAGCGCGGTATCAATTGCGTTAACAGGACCATTCCCGGTGCCAGTCGTAACAATGCTCTCGCCATGAGCAGTGAGAGTCACTGTTGCCTTTGAAGTAACGCCACCGTGGGCGTCTCCATCGACGGTCGTCTGCCAATCTTCAATGGTGAAGAAGTCGGCGCGCTTGCCGGAAATCTCTTCACGGAGCAAGAGTTCAAAAGAGGCATCTGCCGCTTCGAAGGTGAACCCGCGCGACTCCATCTCTTTGACGCGCTCTACAACGCGCGATACAACGGCTTTGTCTCCACCAAGATCAATACCGAGCTCTTGTGATTTCAATTCGATAGAGGCACGTCCCGCCATCTCCGAAACCAACATGCGCATATCGTTTCCAACGCTTGCAGGATCTTCATGTTGATACATAGCAGGATCTACTTTGATTGCACTTGCATGCAGCCCGGCTTTGTGAGCGAAGGCGGATGTACCTACATAAGGTTGGCGTGCACTCGGTGCGACATTTGTAACCTCTGCAACGGCATGTGAAATTCTGAATGACTCACGCAATGCGCCTTCGGGAAGAACTGGCTTCTTCAACTTCAATTCCAGATTTGCGATGATGCTGACCAGATCAGCGTTACCAGTACGTTCACCATATCCATTGAGAGTGCCTTGAACATGAGTGACTCCAGCAGAGACTGCAGCGAGCGAATTGGCAATGGCGCAACCAGTGTCATTGTGGCAGTGAATACCGAGACGAGCACTTGAGCTCAACAAGATATCGTTGACGACATCGGTCAATTCGTTGGGGAGCATCCCACCATTTGTGTCACAGAGTGCCACGACATCGGCACCTGCCTCAGCCGCAACTCGAACCACTTCAAGCGCGTAATGGCGATTTGAGCGATAACCATCAAAGAAGTGTTCGGCATCGAGAAATACTCGTTGCCCTCCATCGCGCAGGAACTTAATGGAGCTACGAATCATTTCGAGGTTCTCATCGAGCGTGGTTTTAAGTGCTAACTCGACGTGACGATCATGGCTCTTAGCTACCAGCGTTACAGCCGGTGCTCCCGAATCTTGAAGCGCGCGAAGGAGCAGATCATCTGCAGCTTGAACTCCTGGTCGGCGTGTTGCTCCAAAAGCAACGAAGGTTGCGTTCTTAAGTTTTAACTCGGTCTGAGCTAATTTGAAGAACTCGGTGTCCTTCGGATTAGCCCCCGGCCATCCACCTTCAATAAACCCGACACCTAGATCATCCAAGTGGCGCGCAATAGCCAACTTGTCATGGACAGAGAGATTTAATCCCTCCTGCTGCGCACCGTCGCGCAAGGTGGTGTCATAAATATGAAAGGCGTCAGAGACTGGCATTAAGAGACCCGCTTGTTCCAACCGTGCTTATCTTCGATCGTGCCATGTTGAATTCCGAGCAATGTCTCACGAATCTGCATTGTGATTGGACCAGATTGTCCATCTCCGGTAACCCAAGCGCCTTGTGCACTCTTTGCAGCACCGACTGGTGAAACAACTGCGGCGGTTCCGCAAGCAAAGATCTCGGAGATCTCGCCGCTAGAAATTCCATCGCGCCAATCATCAGTTGAGATCATGCCCTCTTCAACCTTGTAGCCAAGGTCCTTTGCTACAGTGAGAATTGAGTCGCGAGTTATTCCCGCAAGCAGAGTTCCAGTTAATTTTGGGGTAAAGATAGTTGCATCGCTTCCCTTACCTTTAACAAAGTAAAGGTTCATCCCACCCATCTCTTCGACCCACTTACGCTCTTGCGAGTCGAGCCATACAACTTGATCGCATCCCTCTTGGGCAGCCTGCTTTTGGGCTAACAAAGATCCGGCGTAGTTTCCACCTGTCTTTGCAGCGCCTGTTCCACCAGGAGCGGCACGGACATATTCGGTAGAAATCCAAACGGTAACTGCCTTACCAGGATTGAAATATGCAGATGCTGGAGTTGTAATCACCATGTAAGTCGCGTGATTGCTTGGGCGAACGCCAAGTCCGACCTCGCTGGCAAACATAAATGGACGGATGTACAGAGATTCGCCAACATTCTGAGGAACCCATTTGATGTCTTGGCGAACGAGGGCTTCTACCGTTGCAACGAAATCTTCGATAGGTAGTTCTGGCAACGCTAAGCGAATCGCACTTTTGCGAAAGCGTTCGGCATTTGCCTCCGGACGGAAGAGACTTACTCCTCCATCAGGTTGACTGTAAGCCTTAAGTCCTTCGAAGATCTCCTGACCATAATGCAGGACCGACGTTGCAGGGTCGATTGAAATCGGACCATATGCACGTAGTTCTGCATCGCCCCAACCCGTTGCTTCACTCCACTCAGCAATCACCATATTGTCGGTGTAATACTTACCGAAGCCTCCCGCTGCCACTTTGGCTGTGCGGTCTGCATCGCTTGCTGGGTTTTGATTTGGGTTGAGTTTGATCTTCATTTAGATAGCTCCTGCCAGCGCGTCGCCGATTTGAACTGTACTTCTCTTTGAATCACCGCGAGCCAACAAATCTGCTGCTACCGCGCTTTCAACATCAGCGGCGGCGGCATGCTCCCCGAAGTGGGCAAGCAGCATGGCAACTGACATAACAGTGGCTGTTGGATCGGCAAGTGATTTTCCTGCGATATCTGGAGCAGATCCATGGACTGGCTCAAACATCGATGGGAATTTACGAGTTGGATTGATATTGCCTGATGCGGCTAGTCCGATACCACCACAGATCGCTGCGGCGATATCAGTCAAGATATCTCCAAAGAGATTGTCGGTAACAACAACATCAAAACGCTCTGGGTTTGTTACAAAGAACATAGAAGCGGCATCAACGTGGATGTAGTCGGTTGCGATCTCAGGGAACTCTTTTGCGACTTCGTTAAATGTACGAGTCCAAAGCCCACCAGCATGAGTCAAGACATTGTTCTTATGAACCAGCGTCAACTTTTTGCGAGGACGAGCGGCTGCACGAGCAAAAGCATCGCGGATTACACGTTCAGCACCGCGGCGAGTGTTGAGTGACTCTTCAGTTGCGATCTCTGCATCTGTTCCAAATGCCAAGTTTCCGCCGGCTCCAACGTAAGGGCCTTCAGTTCCTTCACGAACAACCACAAAATCAATCGGCGCTTGTGTTGCAAGCGGTGACTTAACACCAGCGTGCAATTTAGCGGGACGAAGATTTACATATTGATCGAAGGCGAAGCGCAATTTAAGAAGAAGACCACGCTCCAAAACTCCACTAGGAACAGTTGGATCTCCGACTGCGCCAAGCAGAATTACATCTGCCTTCGCAATCTCGGCCATGGTCTCATCGCTCAGTACTTCACCGGTCGCATGCCAATGAGCTGCTCCCAAGTTGTAATGAATCTTGGTGAAGGAGAGGTCGTACTTTTCAGCGACCTTATCCAAAACCTTGAGACCTTCAGCAACAACCTCCGGTCCGATTCCATCTCCAGCGATGACTGCGAGTTTGAATTCCTTCATTATGAAACCAAGGTAACTGTACGAACCAGATCCGCTCCGGTCTCTTGCGATACCTTTGCCAGAATCTCGGAAGAGATTGCAGAATCAACGTTGAGAGCCATGAGGGCTTCTCCGCCAGCTTCGCTGCGAGCAACCTGCATTCCAGCAATGTTGATGCCAGCGCCTCCGATGATTCCACCTACTGCACCAACAACGCCTGGACGATCGGCATATTGCAAAAACAAGAGGTGTTCAGTTGGTGGAAGATCAAGATCAAAGCCGTTGATAGCAATGATCTTCTCGACACGACGAATACCCATCAAGGTTCCATCGACGACGATTGAGCGGCCATCTGGCAAAGCAGCGCGTAGAGAGATCATGCTGCGATACTCCGGGCTTTCTGGGTTGGTGGTGACAGAAGAGGTCATTCCACGATCAGCAGCTAATCCAGGTGCGTTGACGTAAGTCACTGACTCAGCGCCGACAGCAACAAGGGCTCCCTTAAGAACGCTAGTAGCAAGGACTGAAGAGTCGTGCCCAGAAATATCTCCACGGACTTCAACATCGAGTGAGGTTGGAAGTTCGCCAGCGATGATGGTGGCGATCTGTGCCATCTTCTCAACCAGCGGGAGTGAGGGACGAATATCTTCGTGAATCGCTCCACCCTTAACGTTAAGAGCATCTGGAACAAGTTCACCGGAAAGGGCCTTGCGAACCGAAACCGCAACGGCAATCCCTGCGCGCTCTTGCGCCTCATCAGTTGAAGCTCCGAGGTGCGGTGTTGCAACAACTTGATCAAGAGCGAAAAGTGGTGAGTCTGTGCATGGTTCGGTTGCGAATACATCAAGACCTGCACCTGCAACGCGACCCTCAACAAGAGCGGTGTACAAAGCTGCCTCATCAAGAACTCCACCGCGAGCTGCATTAATAATGCGAACGCTTGGCTTCACCTTCTTGAGTGCTTCCTCGCCAATGAGATTTGCGGTCTCTTTGGTCTTAGGAAGGTGAATCGTGATGAAATCACTGATGCGCAGGAGTTCATCAAGTTCAACTAAGCGAACACCGAGTTGAGCAGCACGTGCGGGCAAGAGATATGGATCGTATGCAACAACGTTCATGCCAAATGCCTGCATGCGAGCGGTTACAAGCTGACCGATCTTTCCAAAGCCAACCACGCCGAGTGTCTTCTCAAACAACTCTGCGCCGGTGTACTTGGAGCGGGCCCACTTGCCAGCGCGTAACGCTGCATTAGCTGGTGAAACGAAACGAGCAGACGCCAACAAGAGTGCGATAGCAAGTTCTGCTGCGCTCACGATGTTAGAGGTTGGCGCATTGACAACCATGATTCCAGCAGCGGTCGCAGCAGGAATATCGACGTTATCGACGCCAACTCCAGCGCGAGCAATTACTTTGAGGCCCTTTGAGGCCGCAATTGCTTCTGCATCCATCTTGGTAGCAGAGCGAATCAAGACTGCATCGGCTCCTTCAGCGAGGGCGGCAAGAAGATCAGCGCGGTTTGCACCATCTACGTTGCGAACCTCAAAGTCCGGTCCGAGTGCTTCAAGTGTCGCGGGACTTAACTCCTCGGCGATCAAAACAACTGGCTTAGCCACGGGCTGCAGATCCTTCCTTGTAATCATCCTTGGTTGAGCTCTTAACCCATGACATCATCTTGCGAAGTTCGCGACCGACTGCCTCAATGGGATGAGCCTCACCCTTTGCACGGAGCGCCTTGAACTCAGGTGCACCTGCATCTTGATCGTTAATGAAGCGAGCAGCAAAAGTTCCGTTCTGGATATCGGCAAGCACGGCCTTCATGTTCTCTTTCACGCTTGGATCGATAACGCGTGGCCCAGAGACATAGTCACCGAACTCAGCGGTATCTGAGACCGACCAGCGCTGCTTCGCAATTCCGCCTTCGTACATCAAGTCCACGATCAACTTGAGCTCATGCAAGCATTCAAAGTAGGCAACCTCAGGCTGATAACCAGCCTCGATCAAGGTCTCAAAACCATATTGGACGAGTTGTGATGCTCCACCGCAGAGAACAGATTGCTCACCGAACAGGTCGGTCTCGGTCTCTTCGGTAAAGGTGGTCAGGATTCCACCGGCGCGCAATCCACCGATCGCCTTGGCATATGAAAGAGCTAGAGGCCAGGCATTGCCTGTCGCATCCTGCTCAACTGCAACAAGTACTGGAACTCCACGACCGGCTGAATACTCACGACGTACCAAGTGACCAGGGCCCTTTGGTGCAACCATCGCAACATCGATATTCGCTTCTGGCTTGATGTAACCGAAGCGGATGTTAAATCCGTGTCCGAAGAAGAGTGCAGAGCCTGGCTTGAGGTTCGGCTTGATTGAATCGTTGTAGATGTGGCGCTGCACGTGATCTGGTGCAAGGAGCATTACTACATCTGCCTCTTTAACGGCATCAGCAACCGAAAGAACGCGAAGTCCTTCTGCCTCTGCTTTAGCGCGTGATGCTGAGCCTTCAGCAAGACCAATGCGGACATCTACTCCACTATCGCGTAGCGACAGTGCGTGTGCATGACCTTGTGAGCCATAACCAATGACAGCAACTTTCTTTGATTGAATGATCGATAGATCTGCATCTTCGTCGTGATATTGGGTAGCCACTTTAGGGTCTGCCTTTCTTAGTCGTGATCCGGTTGTTGTGATTTTCCTGGTTTCAATCCGCGCTCCATTGCTACAAGACCGGATTGGACCAATTCTTTGATGCCATATGGCTCGAGAACGCGCAAGAGCGCTTGAATCTTCTCGCTATTACCTGTCGCTTCGATGGTGACGGCATCTTGTGCGACGTCGACTACCTTGGCGCGAAAGAGTTGAACTGTCTCAAGAACTTGCGAGCGACTCTCGGGAGTCGTACTTACCTTGACGAGTAGTAGCTCGCGCTGCACAGATGCAATCGGATCAAGTTCAATAATGCTCAAGACATTGATCAGCTTGTCAGTCTGCTGAATAACTTGGGAGAGAGCGTGAGCCTCCACGTTAACGACGATTGTCATGCGCGAGACATTTGGATCTTCTGTTGGCCCGACTGCCAGTGAATCGATGTTGTATCCGCGGCGAGAGAACAGGGAAGCAACTCTTGCTAGGACTCCTGGGCTGTTCTCGACTAAGACTGAGAGTGTATGTGTGCTCATTTATAACTCCTGTGAATCCCAGATAGGAGCCATCGACTTGGCGATAACGATGTCGTCGTTCGAGGTTCCGGCCGCAACCATTGGCCAGACCATTGCATCGCGATGAACGCTGAAGTCGACAACTACTGGTCGATCATTAATTGCCATTGCTTCATTGATGACTCGATCTACATCTTCCTTGCTTTCGCAACGAAGACCGATGCAACCCATTGCCTCGGCCAGCTTTGCAAAGTCAGGTATGCGCTTGGAATGAAGGTCAGTATTGGAGTAACGCTCGTTATAGAACAAGGTCTGCCACTGGCGAACCATGCCGAGTGATTCGTTATTGATGATCGCAACCTTGATCGGAATGTTGTTGAGGGCGCAGGTAACCAGTTCTTGGTTGGTCATCTGGAAGCACCCATCGCCATCGATCGCCCAAACAACGGTATCTGGCGCTCCAACTTTGGCTCCCATGGCAGCAGGAACCGCAAAGCCCATAGTTCCAAGACCACCTGAGTTGATCCACGTGCGAGGCTTCTCATAATTAACAAATTGCGAAGACCACATCTGATGTTGACCAACACCTGCAACATAGATGGCATCAGGTCCTGCGATCTGACCTAAGCGTTGAATTACATATTGAGGTGAGACAGAGCCATCGGTAGGTTCATCAAATCCGAGTGGATAGCGAGCACGCCAGCTGTTGCACTGCGCCCACCAGGCTCCAAGATCTGGCTTTGACTTAGCAAATTGTGATTGCAGTTCTGGGAGCAAGGCATTGATGGTTGCCTTGAGGTCACCGACGAGTGCGACATCAACTACGCGGTTTTTGCCGATTTCGGCAGGATCGATATCAGCGTGAATAATTTTTGCGTTTGGTGCGAAGGATGAAAGTTTTCCTGTTACTCGATCATCAAAGCGAGCGCCGAGAGTTATTAGCAGATCTGCCTTTTGCAGCGCTGTTACAGCGGCAACGGTTCCGTGCATGCCAGGCATACCGAGGTGTTGCGGATGGCTATCGGGGAATGAACCCAGTGCCATAAGAGTCGTTACAACTGGAGCGCCGGTAAGTTCGGCCAACTTCATGAGTTCGGCTGAGGCGTTGGATTTAATCATTCCGCCACCAACGTAGAGAACAGGGCTCGATGATTGCGCGATCAGCGCGGCTGCATCACGAATCGATTCAGGAGTTGGGTCCATTACTGGGTTATAACCTGGCAGCGACAAACTCTGTGGCCAGTTGAAGTCGGTCATCTTGGTGAGCGCATCTTTGGCGATATCAACAAGAACTGCGCCGGGACGACCTGTACCTGCAATATGAAATGCCTCGGCGATCGCACGCGGAATATCTTGTGGGTCTGTGATCAAGAAATTGTGTTTGGTTACCGGCATCGTAATGCCACGAATGTCTGCCTCTTGAAAGGCATCGGTTCCGATTGCCGCCGATGCAACCTGACCTGTAATAGCGACGACTGGAACTGAATCCATCTGTGCATCTGCCAATGGAGTGACCAAGTTGGTAGCGCCAGGACCAGAGGTTGCGATGCATACTCCTACCCGGCCAGTTGCTTGGGCGTAACCCGTTGCGGCATGGCCAGCGCCTTGTTCGTGGCGGACCAAGATGTGGCGGATGGAGCTATCAAAGATTGGGTCATAGGCCGGAAGAATTGCTCCTCCAGGAATACCGAACATGACATCCACACCAGCAGCCTCCAGAGATTTCACGAGCGACTGGGCTCCTGTGACTTGTGCTGACATGTTCATCTCCTTTCAGCTCTTTGGCTTGGCCTAGTTACTGGATTATCTTCTCAAGACATTTCATCCGTGAAATACGAAACCCCTCAGTTTTCACTGAGGGGTAGCGCACCATCTAGTCAGACTAGATCGCGCGCTCTCGAATCACCACTGATGATGTCATGTGCTAATTGTCGCTGGTCGAGTTAGCCTCGTCAACCCCTGAGATAAGGATCTCACTATATGAGAGCCCGATCTCACATTAATTAGCCGCAGACCGCCCCTTGTGAGGCAGAGCCAACGACCTTGGAATATTTAGCCAGAACTCCACGACGATATTTGTGTGGAATTGGCGAGAAGTGCTTACGGCGTTCGGCCAGTTCTGCCTCATCAACCAAGAGATCCAAGGTCCTCTTTGCAATATCGATGCGAATCAGATCGCCATCCTTAATGAATGCGATCGGTCCTCCATCTACCGCTTCAGGAGCAACGTGTCCTACGCAGAGTCCGGTGCTTCCGCCGGAGAAACGACCATCAGTAAGTAGGAGTGTGGACTTACCAAGTCCTGCCCCCTTGATAGCGCCAGTGATCATGAGCATCTCGCGCATTCCTGGGCCGCCTTTAGGACCTTCGTAGCGAATGACGACTACATCGCCAGCCTTGATGGTGCCGTTTTCAAGAGCCTCCATCGCGGCTTGCTCACGCTCGAAGACGCGTGCCGGTCCTTCGAAGAAGTCAACGCCAACGCCAGCGGTCTTACACACTGCGCCATCAGTAGCCAAGGTGCCATGCAAGATGGTGATTCCGCCACCCGCTGATAGTGGATTTTGAATGGAGTGAAGAACTTCGCCATCTGGATCAAGCGGGGTCAGATCGGCGAGGTTCTCTGCCATCGTCTTTGCTGTAACTGTGAGGCAATCTCCGTGCAAGAAACCTGCATCGAGAAGCGCGCGTAGGACAACTGGAATTCCTCCGACGCGATCGATATCTGTCATAACAAATTTTCCAAATGGCTTGAGATCACCTAGGAGTGGAGTGCGCTCGCTGATGCGTTGGAAGTCGGCGAGATCCAATGGAACTTCGGCTTCGTTTGCGATTGCGAGAAGGTGAAGTACCGCATTTGTTGATCCGCCAAGCGCCATCACAACCGTGATCGCGTTTTCAAATGCCTTCTTGGTCAAGATGTCGCGAGTAGTGATCCCTTGTCGAATCAACTCAACAACAGCAGCACCAGCTTTAACTGCGTAGTCATCGCGGCGACGATCTACAGATGGTGGCGAGGCAGAACCTGGAAGAGAAAGTCCAAGCGCTTCTCCCACTGCAGCCATGGTGTTTGCAGTGTACATGCCACCACAGGCACCTTCGCCCGGACAGATTGCGCGCTCAATCTCATCTACCTTTTCTTGGCTGATGAGTCCGCGAGCGCAAGCTCCGACAGCTTCAAAGGCGTCGATGATCGTTACATCTTTTCCATCAACTTGTCCCGCCAAAGTCGAACCGGCATAGACAAAGACGCTGGCTACATCGATACGAGCCGCAGCCATCATCATGCCTGGAAGTGATTTATCGCAACCAGCGAAGGTCACCATTCCATCTAAGCGTTCAGCCTGCATTACGGTTTCAACCGAGTCTGCAATAACTTCGCGAGAGACCAGTGAGAAGTGCATTCCCTCATGACCCATAGAAATTCCATCTGATACCGAGATGGTTCCAAATTGCATTGGGAATCCACCGGCTTCAATAACACCTTTGCGAGAGGCTTTTGCCAGACGGTCGAGCGAAAGGTTGCATGGAGTGATCTCGTTCCATGAAGAGGCGATACCGATCTGTGGCTTTACCCAATCATCATCGGTCATACCAACTGCGCGGAGCATTCCGCGAGCGGGTGCCCGCTCTAAACCATCGGTGACAAGACCCGAACGAGGTTTCATTGGGTTCTTTGGTTCGGCCATCTCTTTAACCTTCCTGTCCCAGATGCTTTAACAACAATTCTCGAACCTTTGCCGCATCCGCCTGTCCGCCGGTGGCTTTCATAACTGCGCCAATGAGCGCTCCTGCCGCAGGAATATTTCCACCGCGAACTCGCTCTGCAGTATCTGGTTGGGCAGCGATAGCGGCCTCAATGGCAGTCATAAGAGCTCCATCATCAGAGACCACTTTAAGTCCGCGTTGTGTGATGACCTCACGCGGTGAGCCTTCACCAGCTATGACTCCTTCAACAACTTGGCGAGCCAACTTATCGGTTAATTCTCCACTCTGGATGAGAGCAATAACTTCGGCAACCTGGGTTGCATTGATCAATGTCGTTGGATCAACCTCGCGCTCATTTGCCAGACGTGAAATCTCGCCGAGCCACCAACTGCGCGCTCGAGTTGGTTCCGCGCCTAGAACTATGGTCTCTTCGACAACATCGAGAAGACCTGCATTAACGAGAGATGTCATTTCCTTATCAGGCACAGCCCACTCTGCCTTAAGACGGGCACGGCGTGCAGATGGACGTTCAGGCAGAGTCGCGCGCAACTCTTCAATCCACGCGCTATCTGGAACAACTGGAACGAGATCAGGCTCTGGGAAATAACGATAATCCTCGGCCTGCTCTTTAGAACGACCTGGACGAGTTTGGCCGCTCTCTTCGAGGAAGTGGCGAGTCTCCTGAACAATTCGCTCACCTGCTTCGAGGCGATTTGATTGACGAACAACTTCGCCGATTACTGCGCGCTCAACAGAGCGAAGTGAGTTCACATTCTTGGTCTCGCTACGCGTTCCAAGTTGGCCGGAGCCGATTGGTGCGAGCGACAAGTTAACGTCGCAACGCATAGAGCCTTGCTCCATCTTTACATCTGAAACACCAAGTGAGCGAAGGATGTCGCGAAGTTCAGTGACATATGCGCGAGCAACTTGTGGCGCATATTTTCCGGTTCCACCAACAATCTTGGTCACGATTTCTACAAGTGGAATTCCAGCGCGGTTGTAATCAAGGAGCGAGTAATCAGCTCCGTGAATACGACCAGTGGCACCTCCAACGTGGAGAGATTTCCCGGTGTCCTCTTCCATATGAACGCGCTCAATTTCAACGCGGAACTGCTTAGGACCTTCATCGGTCTCGATTTCTACATCGAGATATCCGTTAACGCAGATCGGCTCATCGTATTGAGAGGTCTGGAAGTTCTTCGGCATGTCGGGATAGAAATAGTTTTTACGTGCAAAACGCGAGAAGGGAGCGATGGAACAGTTAAGAGCTAAACCAATAAGGATTGTGCTCTCAATCGCCTTGCCATTTACAACGGGAAGCGCTCCAGGCAGACCAAGACAAACTGGGCAGGTCTGGGTATTAGGCGCTCCGCCGAATTCTGTTGAGCAGGAGCAGAACATCTTCGACTTAGTGTTGAGCTCTACGTGGACCTCAAGACCAAGTGTTGGCTCGTACTTTGCGACCGCTTCTTCGTAATTAAGAGCCATTAGTTAGCCGCCAATACTGGTGCCTTGTCCAAGATGGATCCGCCCCATTTGGAAACCAATGCAGCTTCAAGTGCTCCGCCTACTTGGTACATCAAGTCATCCTTCATCGCAGCCGACATGATCTGGAATCCCACTGGGAGTCCATCTTCTGGAGCAAGTCCGCATGGAAGTGACATTCCGCCGATTCCTGCCATGTTAACCGGAATTGTGGCGATGTCATTGAGATACATAGCAAGCGGATCATTGACCTGCTCACCGATTTTAAATGCTGTGGTCGGAGCTGTTGGCGAGACGAGAACATCGGCCTTGGCAAATGCAGCATTGAAATCGCGCATCAACAAGGTGCGAACTTTCTGTGCCGATCCGTAATACGCATCGTAGTAACCTGATGAGAGAGCGTAGGTTCCCAAAATAATGCGACGCTTTACCTCAGGACCAAAACCCTCGTGACGCGTTAACTTCATTACCTCTTCGGCGCTACGTTCGCCGTTATCGCCAACTCGAATTCCATAGCGCATCGAATCAAAGCGAGCTAAGTTTGAAGAGCACTCACTTGGTGCAATGAGGTAATACGCAGCGAGCGCATAATCAAAGGTTGGACACGAGACTTCGACGAGTTCCGCTCCAGCGTCTACAAGAAGATCAAGTGCTTCATGGAAACGAGAGAGAACACCGGCCTGGAAGCCATCTCCTTGCAACTCCTTAACGACGCCGATCTTCATTCCTTTAACATCAAGCCTCTTAGCGGCTTTAACCACCTGTGGAACAGGTGCGTTAATCGATGTTGAGTCTTTCTCGTCATGTCCAGCAATAACTTCATGCAAGAGGGCAGCGTCCAAAACTGTGCGAGCGCATGGGCCTGCTTGATCAAGGCTGGAAGAGAATGCAATAAGACCGTAGCGAGATACCCCACCGTACGTTGGCTTTACGCCGACAGTTCCAGTTACAGCTGCTGGTTGGCGAATCGATCCACCAGTATCGGTTCCGATTGCCAATGGTGCTTCAAATGCAGCGAGCGCTGCGGCAGATCCGCCACCTGAACCACCGGGGATGCGTGTGAGATCCCATGGATTATGAGTTGGACCATATGCAGAATTTTCGGTGGAAGAACCCATCGCAAATTCATCCATGTTGGTCTTTCCAAGGATGACTACTCCAGCGTTCTTCAATTTTGTTACAACGGTGGAGTCATATGGCGGACGCCATCCCTCCAACATCTTGGAGCCACAGGTTGTAGGAATACCTTTTTGAACCATGACATCTTTGAGCGCAAGTGGCACACCGGCTAAAGGAGCAAGGGCCTCCCCCTTTTGACGCTTGGCATCAACCTCTGCCGCCTGTGCGAGCGCTCCCTCTTTGTCGAGATAGAGAAATGCATGAACAGCGGGATCTACTTCATCGATGTGATCGAAATGTGCCTTCGTGAGCTCGACAGAGGTAACAGAACCTTCGGATAGCGCCGCAGCCATCTCTGCTGCGGTGGATTTAATAGATGTCATTCTTCACCCAAAATCTGTGGCACTTTAAAACGATCCTCGGCTTGTGCGGGAGCGCCAGAGAGCGCCTCTTGTGGGGTGAGGCTTGGAAGCACCACATCCTCGCGAACCACGTTATGGACTGGAATTGGGTGGGATGTAGGTGGCACATCGCTTGCGGCAACCTCTTGAACACGGGCGACGGCGCCAAGGATGACATCCATCTCCTGTGCCAAGTGATCAAGTTCAGCTTCGCTCATATCGATGCGAGCTAATTTGGCTAGATGTGCAACATCATCGCGTGAGATAGCGGCCATGGGCCAACCTTATCGGATTCAGAGTAAGACGAGATCGTCGCGATGAACGAGCTCGCGTTCATACTCAGGGCCTAACTCCTGAGCCAACTGCTTAGTGGATTTGCCGAGCATCGCAGGAATCTCTGATGAGTCGAAGGCAACCAGGCCACGAGCAATTACTTCCCGAGTTGGGGCCAGCAATTCAACGGTATCTCCCGCTATGAATTCTCCTTCGACTGCAGTGACCCCTGCAGCGAGTAGCGAAGTCCCGCGTTCTTTGATCGCGGTCGTGGCACCTTTATCCAAGACCAGTCGACCGTGAGGGGTGGCGGCATGCGCCAACCACAAGAGCCGGGAGGGTTTGCGATCGGTGCGCGCATTGAAGATCGTTCCGAGATCAGCGCCATTTAGCGCTTCAGGAAGATCAACCAATGTAGTCAACAACATATTTACACCGGCGCCTGTTGCAATGCGAGCCGCCTCGATCTTGGTGACCATGCCACCACTTCCAACGCCCGATGAACCAACTCCACCGATCTCAATATCACCGAGACGACTTACATCGGGAACCAATGAGATTCTCTTTGCGCCAGCATGGGATGGAGGTGCGTCGTATAAGCCATCAACATCGGTTACCAAGACCAAAAGATCTGCGCCGATTAAATGTGAGACCAACGCGGCGAGGCGATCGTTATCACCAAAACGAATTTCAGAGACGCCTACGCTGTCATTCTCATTAATGATCGGAACGACTCCCATTTGAATTAAACGGAAGAGAGTTCGTTGCGCGTTTTGATAGTGAGAGCGTCGTACAACATCATCGATTGTGAGAAGAACTTGTGAAGCAATGATGTTTCGTAGATCAAAGGCTTTGTTGTAGCTGGCAATCAATCGACCTTGGCCAACTGAAGCGGCGGCCTGTTGTGTAGCCAGATCCTTAGGGCGAACTTTGAGTCCTAGAGGCGCTAACCCCGCTGCAATTGCACCGGAAGAGACCAGAACTACTTCCGCACCGCGCTCTCTTAATCTGGTGACAATATTTGCGAGCGCTTCAACTGCGCCCTCATCAAGTTCATGGCCGGCACTGCCAGTTAAAGTCGAAGATCCGACTTTGATCACAACTCGTTTAGCGTTGGTGACAACTAGCCTGGACATAACTCAGTCCGTGATCCTTGGGTTCTTAGGATCGGCGACCTTGTTCTCCCACTGCATTGCAATCTCATCTTCAGAGAGTTCATCGACATCGTCTTCGATGTAGCGACCTGCCCATGGTGATTCCAGGCGTAAATCGGTACCGCGCGGGCTAGCCAACAATTCAGCGCCGGCCTCAATCGATGGCTCCCAATCAAAGATAACGGCAGATTCACCAGTACCGATGCGGACCTCTGACTTAGGACGAGCACCCTTTTTAAAGAGTTCTTTTTCTACTCCAAGTGCAGCTAAACGATCTGCCAAGTAACCAACCGCTTCAGCATTTCCAAAATCTGTCTGACGTACAAAGCGCTCTGGCTTGTCGCCAGTCACGGTGAATGAACCATCCTCGTTCTTAACAACTTTGAATCCGTTGTCATTAACAGCAAGCGGACGCAAGACAATTCGAGTCTTAACTTCTTTTGCCTTGTTGCGGCGCTCCTCTTGAATAATGCGCGCCATTGCGTAATTGAGTTCGGTGAGACCCAAATGGGCTGCTGCAGATACTTGGTAGACCTCGTAACCACGAGCTTCAAATATTGGCTGCACCATATCGGCCATCGCCTTGCCATCGGGAAGATCAACTTTGTTAAGAGCGATGATGCGAGGACGTTCTGACAGCCCACCGTAATGAGAGAGTTCTTCCTCGATGATGTCGAAATCGCGCACTGGATCGCGATCAGTCTCCAGAGTTCCACAGTCCAATACATGAACAAGTGCGGCGCAACGTTCAACGTGGCGCAAAAACTCTAAGCCAAGTCCCTTACCTTGAGAGGCTCCGGGAATTAACCCTGGAACATCGGCGACTGTAAAACGTGTATCTCCGGCTTGCACTACTCCAAGATTTGGAACCAGAGTTGTGAATGGATAGTCGGCGATCTTCGGACGTGCTGCTGAAATCGAGGCGATCAACGATGACTTACCCGCACTAGGAAATCCAATTAATCCAATATCGGCAACGCTCTTAAGTTCAAGGATGAGTGTGCGTGATTCGCCCTCTTCACCCTTAAGTGCGAAGCCCGGAGCGCGACGTTTGCGAGAAGCAAGGCCAGCATTACCAAGTCCACCTTTACCGCCTTGGGCTGCAACAAATCGAGTGCCTGCACCAACTAGGTCAGCGAGGATATTTCCGTCAACATCTTTAACAACGGTTCCATTAGGAACCGACATAACTAAATCTCCGCCTTCTCCACCATTGCAATAATCGCCATAACCTGGTCGACCATTGCCGGCTTTGCGGTGCGGTGAGTGATGGAAATCTAAAAGCGTCGTGACGTTGTCATCCACTACAAGAATGATGTCGCCACCGCGACCACCATTTCCACCATCGGGCCCACCCAATGGAACAAACTTTTCGCGGTGAATGGAGACACAACCATCTCCACCGCTACCAGCAGATGCGTGCAGTGTTACGCGATCGACGAATGTAGCCACTTACACACCTCCTCCTAATAAATATAATTCGTAAAAATAAAAGCGGGCCCGCAGTCGCGGACCCGCCAAAGTAATTTTGCGCGAGTTAGGCGACAGGAACTACCGGGACGATATTTACAACCTTACGTCCGCGAGCCTTGCCGAACTCAACTGCACCAGCTGCCAAAGCAAAGAGTGTGTCATCTTTTCCGATGCCAACATTCTTGCCAGGGTGGAAAACTGTTCCGCGTTGACGGACCAAGATCTCGCCACTCTTTACAACCTGTCCACCAAAACGCTTGATACCCAAGTACTGAGCATTTGAATCGCGACCATTTCGAGTCGAGGAGACTCCCTTTTTACTTGCCATCTCTTACTCGCCTCCTTTAGTTGTTAATCGCGGTGATTTTTACCCGCGTGAGTTGGGAACGGAAACCTGAACGACGGCGATAGCCGGTCTTGTTCTTGTAACGGAGGATGTCGATCTTTGGACCCTTGGTCTCTTCGACGATCTCGCCAGTTACCTTTGTAGCAGCCAAGGTCTTGGCATCAGTTGTGATCTTGGCACCATCAACGAGAAGAAGTGCTGGGAAATTGACCGATGCGCCTACGGCAGCATCAATACGATCCACTGTAATCGTGTCGCCAACAGCAACCTTCTCCTGACGGCCGCCAGCTTTTACAATCGCGTACACGGTTAACTCCTTCTAACTTATTCTGCATGATGAACCAAGCCCTATTTTTGGGCAGGGGATTAGGGTACGGATTCCAGGGGTCTGGGGTCAAACTGGGGTTATTACACCCGTGCTGACTGCCCGGCGACGCTTACGCGGCGGTTGGCCACTGGATCTATGGAGAACTGGGGTTTCAACCTCTTCTGTGGGGGTTGAGGCTGGCTCATGGGCCCCACTATTGGAGTCAGAGGACTCGGAATCAGAGGCCTCAGAAGGCTCCTCCTCGCGCTCGCTCGATGGCACATAGCGCTGCTCCATATCTTTCTCGAGAGCAACCTTGCGGACCGGCTCCGAATGGATATGAATTCCGCGACCACCGCAGGACTCGCAGGTGGTGGAGAAGGCCTCAATCAGGCCCTGACCCACGCGCTTACGTGTCATTTGGACGAGTCCAAGAGAGGTCACTTCAGCGACCTGGTGCTTGGTGCGGTCACGACCGAGACACTCGACTAGGCGACGCAGTACTTGATCACGGTTGGATTCAAGAGCCATATCGATGAAGTCGATAACGATGATTCCGCCCATATCGCGCAGGCGAAGTTGACGGGCAATTTCCTCTGCCGCCTCAAGATTGTTCTTGGTGACAGTCTCTTCGAGATTTCCGCCCTTGCCGATGAACTTTCCGGTGTTGACGTCGATCACGATCATCGCCTCAGTGCGATCGATGACGAGCGATCCGCCAGATGGCAGATAAACCTTGCGATCAAATGCCTTAGCAAGTTGTTCCTCGATGCGGTTCTCCGCAAAGAGATCGCGAGCGCCAGACCATTTTTCAATCTTTGCAGTTAACTCTGGAGCAATGTGTCCGAGGTAGTTGTTGATGTCATCCCAGGCCTCATCGCCCTGAACGATCAAACGACGGAAATCCTCATTGAAGATATCGCGAATAACGCGAACTGTGAGATCGGGTTCGCTATAGAGAAGTGATGGTGCAGATGTTGAAGGGTTCTCTGCCTTCTCTTGAATGTCATCCCATTGTGCCTTGAGGCGAATTACATCGCGCTCTAGCTCTTCTTCGCTCGCACCTTCAGATGCGGTACGAACAATCACACCGGCTTCTTCAGGGATCAAATTCTTAAGAATTGATTTCAAGCGACTTCGCTCTTGATCTGGAAGTCTGCGGCTAATACCGCTCATCGCTCCCCCAGGTACATAAACCAAGTAACGACCAGGAAGTGAGATCTGAGAAGTTAAGCGGGCACCCTTTTGACCGATCGGATCTTTGGTGACTTGTACTAGAACTGATTGACCTGTCTTAAGAACATGCTCGATCTTGCGGGTCTGTCCTTCGGCGATACCTGCGGCATCCCAATTAACTTCGCCGGCATAGAGAACAGCGTTACGACCCTTGCCGATATCGACGAATGCCGCCTCCATTGATGGAAGCACATTCTGTACTCGACCAAGGTAGACATTGCCAACATATGAAATATTGCTATTTCTATTTACATAGTGCTCGACCATGATCTTGTCTTCAAGAACTGCGATCTGGGTGCGGTCACCTGTCTGGCGTACCAACATTTCGCGATCTACATTTTCACGACGAGCTAAGAATTCTTGTTCGGTGATTATCGTTCCGCGGCGACGAGTGAAGTCGCGTGGTGCGCTGCGATCATCGCGTTCGCGACGATCTCTATTTCTGCCACGATCACGATCGCGGTTCTCGCGATTGTTTCGTGATGGGCGCTCAGTGCGTGTTGGTGCGCTCTCGCGTGGAGGGCGGACTTTAACAACTGTTACTACGCCATCTTCATCGACGCTCTCGCCTGGTTCAACGCCTTCACCCTTTGCACGACGACGGCGGCGACGGCGATGGGTAGTGCCGTCAGCATTGAGAACATCCTCTTCACCATCAAGTGAATCTGGATCGAGCGGATCACCATCTTCATTGACGGTGTTCTCATTGGAAAGATCATCAGTTGGACGGCGGCGACCACGGCCACCACGGCGACGGCGACGGCGTTGTGCCTGCTCTTCGCTCTCGGCAGGACCAGTGCTGGCCTCGGCTGGTGCATCAGATGGAGCTGCCTTAGGAGCACGCGCCTTCTTAGGTGGGGCTACCTCGAGAGGAGCCTCTTGAAATAGGGGTACTGGAACGGGAGTAGTTGCCTTTTTGACCTTGGCAGGTGCAACTACCTCTGTAGGAACCTCAGCGACAGCCTTCTTAACGGCGCGCTTTGCAGGCGTCTTGCCGTTTGGGTTGCTAACTGGGTCGGTCTCGGTTGGAGTAGGAGTCGAATTACCTTCAACTGAACTCTCACCTTTGGTCGCAGCGGGTTTAGCCGCGCGCTTACGCGATTTCTTTGGCTCTGGCGCCATAAAACAAATCCTCTTCTAAATAAAGCTCTTAAAAACCTGACACATACAAAAATCTAGGGATTTCGAACCTTCGCGGCGGACGATTCGCGCTGAAGTACTGAAATCTTGGAATAAGTATCGCAGATCAGAGGCTGATAGCCAATTTGACGCTACCGAGAGCGCAAATGAACGTTCTGAAGCAGCCCAAAGCCGATTAAGGTCGCAAACATCGAGGAGCCTCCATATGAGATGAAAGGCAGGGGCACACCGGTCATCGGCATCAGCCCCATCGACATTCCGATATTTTCAAAGGTCTGCAGGGCAAACCACGCGATAACACCAACACATACCAATCGACCAAAGAGATCGTTGGTTCGCTGGGCAATTAAGAAGGCTCGCCAAAAGAAGAGCCCAAAGAATGCGAGTAGTAGACCAGAGCCAACAAATCCTGTCTCTTCTCCTGCAACCGTAAAAATGAAGTCTGTCTGTTGCTCAGGAACAAATCTTCCATTGGTCTGCGGACCATGGAACAAGCCACGACCCAAAACACCTCCAGAACCAATAGTGATACGTGCCTGCCTCAATTGATAACCACTCTGTTGTGGATCAGCGTTGGGATCCACGAATGATTGCAGGCGCTTAACTTGGTACTCACTCACCACTCCAGCTTTAACTGCTACGAATCCCCCAAGCATCGCCAGCAAAATTAATCCCCACACCCATCGTGAGGGCGCTCCGGAAACAGCAATCATGATCACGATCGATGCACTAATGATGAGCGTCGTACCTAAATCGGGTTGCAACATAATCAAAAGAATTGGTAGCGCTGCAACCGCTAAAGCTTTCATCACATCTCTATCGGTGGGATCGGCACCCACTCCATTTCGCTCTGCCAAGATCATCGATATTCCAAGAATGATCGAGATCTTCGCTAGCTCCGCTGGTTGAATCTGGAATCCACCTGGAAGTGCGATCCAAGCCTTTGCTCCGTTAACAGTTGAGCCAACGCCTGGAGTAAGAACCGCCATAAGCCCGAGAACTCCTAGCCCCCACACGATCGGGGTATAGGCACGGAGCAATCGATAATCGATCAATGTTGTTCCATACGCCATCGCTAAACCAATGAAGATATTTATTAGGTGGCGCTTCAAGTAATACTGGGGATCTAGATGTTGCGAGGCGTACCAATTTTTGGTGGCGGCATAAACCAAGACAGATCCAAAAGCTAAGAGCACAACAACCGAAAAAGTTAACCAACGATCGTAACCAGATACATTTCTGACAATGCGATGCGTGCGAGTCTGCGTGCGGTAGAGCGTCACGGCGTCGTCACCTTCGCATTCTTTAGATCAATTGTTGGCAGATCTGAAGGCGGGGCTCCACTTGGGAAGACCGCTTTCTTGGGATCTACAGTATTACCAGTTACCCCAAAGAGCGCGTCATAAATATCTTTGACACCAACCGCCGATGTTGAGGCGCCATATCCGCCCTGGCTCACCATCATCACAACTGCATATTCCGGCTTGTTTGAAGGGGCGTAGGAGGCAAACCAGGAGGTCGGATCCTTAGCGGTTCCATTGGCATTTCGACCCTGAACCTGACCGGTACCCGTCTTACCGCTGACGGGGATTGGATAGTTAGCAAAGATGGGGGCGGCTGTACCACTTGTAGCAACGGCGCGGAGCGCTCCATGTAGAAAATCTAGGGTGCTAGATGAGGCAGGTATCTTGCCATTTACTTGAGGCGCAAACTCTTGCACCACTGTTCCATCTGGTTTAACCACGGCTCGCGCAACCTCAGGCTTATACAAGGTTCCACCATTAGCAATCGCTGCATAGACATCGGTCATTTGAATCGGAGTCATGAGCACGTCGCCCTGCCCAATTGCGAAGTTCACCGCATCACCTGCGCGCACGATGTATCCATCGGTGCAATCTTCTTTCGCAACTGCGATCAAGAAAGGCGTGAGATCTGATGGTCTAGCTCGAGAGGTGTAGTTGCAATAAAAATTCTTGTTTGCTTTGTAGTAGGCCAGTTTCCAGGCGCGATCTGGCAAGCGACCTGAAGCTTCAGAGGGAAGATCGATGCCGGTAGGTTTTCCAACGCCAAAGAGCGCGGCATTCTTAAAGAAGAAATCATTGGGATTGCTCTTGGGGCGAAGACCGCCATCCTTAACCCATTGGTCGTATCCAATTTGATACCAGATCGTGTCACATGAAACTGCAATTGCTGTCTGCAATGACATATTGCCTTGGACCTTTGTATCGTCGTTGTGAAAAGTTTGATTTCCAATTTTCACTGAGTAAGGGCACGAATATGTACCGTTGAGGTTGTAACCAGCGTGGGAGGCAGCAACAACTGAGAGGACTTTAAAAGTGGAAGCAGGGGCATACGTACCATCGATGGCTCGCGAGAGTGCAGGTACTCCATCTGCATCGCTAAAGAGGGCGGTTGCCTGAGCGGTGGTCAAACCCTTCTGCCAAATATTGGGGTCATACGTCGGATAAGAGGCCATCGCCAAAACTCTGCCAGTATTAACATCCATAACAATTGCAGCGCCCGAGTCCGCTTTATTTCCTTGAGCTCGCGCGCTGAGGACTGAAGCTGCTAGTGCCTGTTCAGTGGCCGCCTGCAATTTTGCATTGATATTGGTGACTAAGTTATTTCCCGCCACTGGTTCGCTAGTGGTGGAAGTGCTGGTAATGCTCTCGGTACGATCAACGATCACCGTCTTAATCCCTGGAATTCCCTGCAAATATTTATCGTATTGAAATTCCAGACCGGTCTTTCCGATCGTCTGATTTTGGTAGTACTTATTGTTGGTAGTTGCCAGATCCTGGGCGGTAACCGAACCAACATAACCCAAGATATGAGCGGCATTTTCACCGGCGAGCGATGGGTAGCTTCTAATGGGTACGGGGGTGGCATTAATTCCCGGAAAGATATCGGGATTCTCTAGAATTTTTAGCGCCTGCGCCTGTGTAGCCTCTTTTGTCACTGGCACAGGTTGGTAGAGAGTTCCATTCCAGCAACCCACCCGTTTAGCGATGGGAAGTTCTCCACACAAGCGAGTTCTGACATACAGATCCGAGTAGGTGATGCCAATCAACTTGGCTACTCGTTGTAGAACAGCCTTACCTTGATCTGGCATCTTCGAGAGCGCGCTGCGATCTACTGTGATCACCATGCCGGGTCGATCTAGGGCCATCGGAAGTCCAGTGTCATCAACGATTGCACCACGAACTGCGGGAGTGACGATATCTCTGCTCTGAATATCGTGAGCGGCATTTTGATATTTGAGTCCAGCTGCAATCTGCAGATAGAAGAGTCTGCCGAGCATCGCAAGCATTAAAGAGAGAACCAAGACTTGAACCACGATCAAATTAAGGCGAGAGCGTTGACTCATACTCTCTCCCGTGCGGTCAAAGAATATTCACGAACCCGACTGAGCGCCGGCAAAAAGATCGGAGTAAAAAGGACAGTCCAAATCAAATTTCCCAACAAAATTGTTGAGTCATGTTTGAGCGATCCATTCTCTTCACCCAATAACGACCCAAATAAAAGGTACGCAATAAGAGAGAGGGTGACGCCCGCTCCGACAAAAATCACAAAGGTAATTGGCGAAGAGGTTAAATCTGCGATCGAATCTCTATTCACCGCAAACAAGAAAGCGATACCCGTGAGGATGAGCGCCCATTGGCCAAATGGAGCATTCGATGTTGGGGAGAGATCCAAAACTATTCCCGCCAAGAAACCCGTAACAAGAGAACCATTGTGATCTTCAAAGGCGATCAAGGAAATTGCAATCGCCAAGTAGAGGGAGAATCCAGAGATAGGAAAATGAATTAACGAGACCGCGGATTCTTGAATGACAAAGAGCACAAAGAAGAACCCCAGGGTAGAGATGATTCGTACGGGGCTCATTTATTTCTTCTTCGTTGGTTGTGCCGAGGGTGTTGGGGTAGGTCCGGTGGTCGCTGCTGCAACGGGAGTTGGTGTCGGCGTGACGTAGACGGTGACGACCGGATTTGGCGTTGGAAGTATGGGTTGGCTGGGTGCCGTAGTAGGTGCACTCAAGATCACTGAAACTACGCCGAGATCATTGAGGTTGGCGTAGGAGTAGACGGTTCCCGTTTGGGTCAGTGAACCATTTGAATTATCAACTCCGACTACAACTCCGACTGGTACGCCCGGAACAAATGGTCGATTGTTTTCCGAACCATTTGTAACAAGGATGTCACCAGTTTTAATTGTTCCCGCTGGGTCCAATAAGACGAGCGAATAATTTGAACCACCCAACCCTGAGAGAACTCCGACGCTCTGCGAGCGCGCGATGCGTACTCCTACCCGAAAACTTGGATCGCTCATCAGTAAGACAATCGAGGAGGAGTTGGTCGTAGATTTAACAACACCAATGAGACCGTTCTCAGAGATGACTGTCATGTCGGGTCTAATCCCGCTAGAGCTACCGGCGTCGATTGTTATAGTCTGTGAAAAACTAGAAGCAGAGCCTCGAGCAATAACTCGTGCAGCAGCCACCTTGTAGTTTCCGCGTCCAGCAAGATCTAAAACCGATTTCAATTGCGCCAATTGACCTTTTGTATCAGCGCTCATTGCAAGCTCACTCTTCAACATCTTATTAAGAGCAAGTTCCTCTTGCAGTTGAGCATTGGTCTTGCCAAAGTTCTTTACATCGCTAAAGAATCTACCCACAGGAGAGAAGATTGTTGAGACGGTTTTCTGTACCGGGGAAAGAATCGTCTGGGTGACCGAACGCGAACCTTTGGTCAGGCTTACTCCACGCAAATCTAATGTAATAAAGAAGAGCGCAGTGACGAGCAAAATGACGAGCAGTAACCTGGAACGATTACCGCCGCCTCGTGCCACAGATGTCCTTTACTAAACTTTGATATGGATTAACGACGTGGCTCTGAGATCAAGACCTTCTCTAAGGCCTCAAACTCTTCAACACACTTTCCAGAACCTTCTGCAACGGCCTGCAGTGGACGCTCGCAGATATGAACAGGCATCCCGGTCTCTACACGCAGACGCTCATCAAGACCGCGCAACAATGCGCCGCCTCCGGTGAGCACGATGCCGCGATCCATCAGATCACTTGCAAGCTCTGGTGGAGTCTTATCAAGGGTGCTTTTCACCGCATTGACGATCTGATTTACAGGCTCCTCAAGGGCCTTACGAATCTCTTCAGCAGAGACAAATATGGTCTTTGGAAGGCCAGTTGCCAGATCGCGTCCTCGAATTTCAGCATCTAATTCGCCAGGAAGCTTGTAAGCAGAACCGATAGCCATCTTGATCTCTTCTGCGGTGCGCTCGCCAAGGAGCAATGAGTATTCGCGCTTCACATAATTAATAATCGCTTGATCAAGTTCATCGCCACCAATACGGATCGAAAGTGCGGTCACAATTCCACCCAGTGAAATAACGGCAACTTCGGTAGTACCGCCACCAATATCGACAACCATGTTTCCAGTTGGCTCATGAATAGGAAGACCCGCACCAATCGCCGCAGCCATTGGTTCTTCAATGATGTAAACCTTGCGAGCACCAGCTGCATAGCCGGCATCCTTAACAGCGCGCTGTTCTACGCCTGTAATTCCTGAAGGTACGCAGACCACGATGCGAGGTTTTGCGAGGTAACGACGACGATGCACCTTTTGGATGAAGTAACGCAACATGCGCTCAGTGGTATCGAAGTCAGCGATCACACCATCTTTAAGAGGTCGGATTGCCACGATATTTCCAGGGGTACGACCGATCATGCGCTTTGCTTCAATACCTACTGCAAGAATCGCGCCGGTATCTTGATTGACTGCGACAACGCTTGGCTCGTTGAGGACAATGCCACGACCGCGGACATAGACCAACGTATTAGCGGTACCTAGATCGACCGCCATATCGCGACCAATAAATGACATACGGCTCGGCTTTTGCTTGCTCACAAGAGACCTTTCTTAGAGTTCAGGGAAGAAAATTTGAATTTCGCGAATTGCAGATTCAACTGAATCTGAACCATGTACGAGATTTTGCACAACCTTTGTGCCTTGATCGCGAGCTAAATCGCCGCGGATAGTTCCTGGTTCAGCAATGGTGGGATCAGTTGCGCCGGCGAGTTTACGAAATCCTTCGATCACTCGATTTCCTTCCGCCACAACAGCGACGATCGGACCCGACATCATGAATTCAACGAGGGGTTCGAAGAAAGGTTTTCCTTCGTGCTCCGCATAATGTTGTACAAGCAATGCACGATCTGCCTGCATCAACTTGAGTGCAACGATCGAGTACCCCTTGCGCTCAACGCGAGACAGAACTTCGCCAACCAAATTGCGCTTGACGCCATCGGGCTTGACCAAGATCAGGGTTCTCTCCATGGGGGCAAGTGTATTAGGTACCCCGCTTAGCCAAGAATTCGGGGTGCTCGCCTGCTTTTTACTGCTGAGGAGGGTTGGCGAGCAGGGATGCGCGAATCGCCTCACCCTTTCGCCCTATGAAGAAGGCGCTCACCCAAAGCACAGCAAAGAGGCTACCCATGAAATACATCGCTGGAACTACTGAGCCATATGCGATCAGTCCAACCTGGAGGAGCGAGCCGAGGTACCACCCTGTCATTTTTTTCATCAAGCCTGCATTGAGCAGCAGCGCGATGGCTAGCGCTGAACCAAGCCAGAGAGCGAGCGCTCCATGGTTCTCCATAGCCAACAAGAGTGCGAATCCCATTACGAGAAATTCCATAGCCAAGACCGCTGAACCTAAAACTCTCATTCCTCGCTCCCCGCAATCTTTCGAACGATCGAGCGTGATTCTCCTGCGGTTACAACGGAGCCTGTTATTACAACTGCAGATATTCCTTCACTCACTTGATTGATGAGCGTGCATTGCTCCATTGCATATGTAATCGCGCTTCTTAAATCGTCCTCTTTGTAAACTCGATCCACTCCGAAGATTCCAACCGCCAATTCGTAGAGTCGATCCACTGGAAGTGCTCGCGCGGACGAATTCTGAGTAACTACAAGTCGATCGATAACGGGCTCTAACTCTTGCAGAACTCCAAGAACATCCTTGTCCCCCAGGATCGCAACGACACCAAAGATTGACTCAAAATCAAATTCCTTTGCGAGCGTTGTGGCTAGTGCATGTGCTCCGTGGGGATTATGCGCCGCATCAACGATAACCGTGGGATCGCGATAAAGAACTTCCAAACGTCCTGGAGAATCAACATTTGCAAATGCTTTACGAACTACCTCGTCGTCTAGCTTCACTCCAGCAAAGGCCTCTACAGCCGCTATAGCTACTGCGGCATTAGTCGATTGATGTGCACCGTAAAGTGGAATGAAGATATCTTCATATAAGCCAAAGATCCCATTCACTGAAATCAATTGACCGCCCACAGCGAGATCGCGCTTTGCGACAGAAAATTCGATGCCCTCGCGATAAGGAATTGCGGCTCTCTCAACCACTCTCGCCATGAGCACGGTTGCAACCTCTGGAGGTTGTGCTGCTAAAACAACGTGCGACTCCGGCTTGATGATTCCTGACTTAGTGAGTGCGATCTCCTCAAGGGTGTTTCCTAAATATTCTTGATGATCGAGTCCGATAGGAGTAATGACAGAGACCTGGCTCTGCACCACGTTGGTCGCATCCCACTCGCCACCCATTCCCACTTCTATAACTCCGATATCAACCGGAAACTCTGCGAAGGCGACAAAGGCCAGTGCGGTCATCGCTTCAAAGAATGAGACCGGATGAGGCTGGCGGCTATCGATGAGATCTAGGTAGAGAGCGATGTCGTTATAAGTAGCGATCATGCCCTCAGGTGGGATCGGCAAGCCATTGATCGAAATGCGCTCCAAAAAGCTCTCTAAATGGGGGCTGGTGAAGCGACCAGTGCGGTATCCCAGCTCGCGCATGAGCGAATCCACCATGCGTGAGGTAGTGGTCTTACCGTTCGTTCCGCCAATATGAATCGTCGGATAAGAAAGCTGCGGGCTACCCAAGGCATCGCAGAGTGCGACAATTCGATCCAAGGAGCGCTCAATCTGTGACTCAGGCCAGCGCTTGAGGAGGGCTTGGTAGATCAGCTCTACCGCTTCTAGATCTTCGGGCGAGGTCATCGGAATTATTCTGCAGGTAGCGCAGCGAGTGCTGCCGTGATGCGAGTGATCTCACTCGTTGTAACTTCGAGACGTTCGCGAATCTCAGTTACCACTTCGAGAGGAGCCTTAGCCATGAAGCCTTCATTCTCCAACTTCACTTTGGCGGTAGCCAAATCTTTCTGCGCGGTTGCAAGATCTTTTGTTAGGCGAGCACGCTCGGCCTTGATATCGATTGCACCCGTAAGATCGAACTCCACCAGAACAGATCCAAGTTCAATCTTGGCGCTGTAAGGACCATCTCCGCGGTCGGCGCGAACAATAAATCGGATTGCATCTTCGTAATCAGCCAGCTCGCCGAGCCCCGTGAACTTTGCAACGATCTTTGCAGAAGTTTTAATTCCTTGATCATTTCTAAAACGTCGAATCTCGGTAATGATCTCTTGAATCTGCGCCACAGATTTTTTAGCGGAGTCACTGTTATGTGATGCATGCGCCTTGGGCCAATCTGAAATAACCAGAGAGGGGTTACCCGTCAGGTTGCACCATATCGCCTCAGTGATAAATGGCATGGCAGGATGGAGCAATCGCAATAAGTTGTCTAGGACGTAGCCAAGTACTCGTGCAGTTTGCGCTGAATCCGATCCTGCAAATGTTGACTTAGTAAGTTCAAGATACCAATCGCAGAGATCGTCCCAGGCAAAGTGATAGAGAATCTCCATCGCCTTTGCGAATTCAAATTTCTCTAAAAGCGCATCAACTTCAGTGATGGTTTCGTTGAGACGGACCAAGATCCATTGATCAATAACGTTCAGCGAATTGAATGCAGGAAGTTCACCCTCTGTATGCGCACCATTGATGGTGGCAAATCGAGTGGCGTTCCAAAGTTTGGTTGCAAAGTTACGCGAGCCGGCAATCCACTCTTCAGCGATAGCTTGATCGGCGCCGGGATTCGCCATGCGTGCCAAGGTAAAGCGAAGCGCGTCTGAGCCGTACCTATCCATAAACTCAATCGGATCAACGCCGTTGCCGCGACTCTTGGACATCTTCTTGCCGAATTTGTCACGAACCAGTCCGTGCAGCGCAATAGTGTCGAAGGGTTGAACGCCATCCATGGCGTAAAGCCCCATCATCATCATGCGGGCCACCCAGAAGAACAAGATGTCGTACCCAGTAACAAGGACCGAGGTTGGATAGAACTTCTTCAAATCGGCTGTCTCTTCGGGCCAGCCCATGGTCGAAAATGGCCAGAGTCCAGAGGAGAACCAGGTATCTAGAACGTCGGGGTCTTGCTCATAACCTGCTGGTGGTTCTTCGCCTGGACCGCAAACAACTACTTCGCCATCTGGTCCGTAATAGACCGGGATACGGTGACCCCACCAGAGTTGGCGAGAGATGCACCAGTCGTGCATTCCATCAACCCACTCGAAGTAACGAGGAGAGAGTTCCTCTGGTTCAATTTTTACTCGGCCATCACGAACTGCGTCGCCGGCAGCCTTTGCAAGGGGACCAACTTTTACAAACCACTGCTTTGAGAGAAGTGGTTCGACAATTGTGTCGCAACGACTGCAATGTCCCACTGAGTGAACGTATGGACGCACTTCTTTTACAACCCGGCCTTGGCGCTTAAGCTCTTCAACCACTGCAACGCGAGCCGCGAAGCGATCCATTCCATCAAATTCAGTTCCAGAACCTTCCATCACCGCATGGATATTCATGATGATTGGCATTTCGATTCCGTGACGTGTAGCCATCTCGAAATCGTTTGGATCGTGTGCGCCGGTGACCTTTACCGCGCCAGTTCCGAAATCTGGATCAACGAGTTCATCGGCAATGATAGGAATCCAGCGATTAGCAAGAGGTAGCAAAACCTTCTTGCCGATCATGTGGGCATAACGCGGATCATCTGGGTGAACTGCTACTGCACCATCACCGAGCATGGTCTCAGGACGAGTTGTTGCCACAGTAATTTGCAGATCATCATCACCATAGCGAACCGAAACAAACTCTCCCGCAACATCAGAGTGTTCAACCTCAATGTCAGAGAGCGCGGTAAGACAACGCGGACACCAGTTGATGATTCGCTCAGCGCGATAGATAAGACCATCGTCATAGAGACGTTTGAAAATGGTTCGCACTGCAAGTGAGAGACCGGGATCCATGGTGAAACGTTCGCGCGACCAGTCGACGCTGGCACCCAGCCGTTGAATCTGCTCCAGGATCAATCCGCCTGATTCGTGCTTCCACTCCCAAACTTTCTCTACAAATTTTTCGCGACCTAGATCGTGGCGTGACTGGCCTTGGGCGGCAAGCTGCTTCTCAACCAGATTTTGAGTAGCGATACCAGCGTGGTCCATGCCTGGAAGCCAGAGAGTTTCAAAACCCTTCATTCGCTTCATGCGAATCAGGATGTCTTGGAGAGTCAGGTCGAGGGCATGACCGATGTGAAGAGATCCCGTGACATTTGGAGGCGGGATAACGATCGTAAAAGGTGGTTTCTCGGAGGTGGCATCAGCCTTGAAGTACTCCGCATCCAGCCACTTCTTGTAGAGCCCAGGCTCAATATCGGCTGGCGAGAAGCTCGCAGCAAGTTCTGGACGCTCGTTCATAAGGGCAGAGTCTAGATTAAAAGTTACGCGCTCTTCTCTTCAGTGCGCTTCTCGCCCTTTACCGAGCGCTTTGGCCCAGCACCCCGATTTACATAGGTTGGCGTGGATTCTTTGAGCACAACCTCTGGGGTTATAACGACTCTCTCGACTTCCTTGCGAGAAGGAACTTCGTACATAACGGTGAGCAAGGTCTCTTCCATGATGGCACGCAGACCACGTGCTCCGGTGCCGCGCTTGATCGCAAGGTCAGCCACCACGCCAAGAGCTTCTGGTGTGAATTCGAGTTCAACACCATCAATGTCGAAGAGACGTTGGTACTGCTTAATCAACGCATTCTTTGGCTCGGTCAAAATCTGCATGAGCGCAGGGCGATCGAGATTCTCCACGCTCGTCAAAATAGGCAAGCGACCGATGAACTCAGGGATCATTCCAAACTTAAGAAGATCCTCTGGCATGACCTCACCAAAGATATCGATCTTGTCGATCTCAGATTGGGTCTGCAGCGTTGCATTAAATCCAACGCCAGCCTTGCCCTTACGACCTTCAATAATCTTTTCAAGTCCAGCGAATGCGCCACCAACGATAAAGAGAATATTGGTTGTATCGATCTGGAGAAATTCTTGATGTGGATGCTTGCGTCCACCTTGTGGTGGAACAGAGGCAGTAGTTCCTTCAAGAATCTTAAGCAGAGCCTGCTGTACACCTTCGCCCGATACATCGCGGGTAATAGAAGGGTTTTCGGATTTGCGAGCGACCTTATCGATCTCGTCGATGTAAATGATTCCAGTCTCAGCCTTCTTAACATCGAAGTCAGCTGCCTGAATAAGTTTGAGCAGAATGTTCTCAACATCTTCACCAACATAACCTGCCTCGGTAAGAGCGGTTGCATCAGCGATAGCAAAAGGAACATTAAGCATGCGAGCAAGAGTTTGTGCAAGGAGGGTCTTGCCGCAACCAGTTGGTCCCAAAATCAAAATGTTGGATTTAGCGAGTTCCACTGAATCCTCGCGATTTCCGATCCCAGATTGAACGCGCTTGTAGTGGTTGTACACGGCGACAGATAGAGATTTCTTGGCGCGATCTTGTCCAACAACATATTGATCCAGGAACGAATAAATCTCTTGTGGCTTTGGAACTTCAGTGAGTCCGAGTTGAGTGGTCTCGTTGAGCTCTTCGATGATGATTTCGTTGCAAAGATCGATGCACTCATCACAGATGTAAACACCTGGGCCAGCAATCAACTTCTTAACCTGCTTCTGGGTCTTGCCGCAGAAGGAGCACTTAAGGAGATCGCCGGTTTCGCCAATACGCGTGGTCATGGATAAATCGTAAGAGGAAAAGCAAAAGGCTGGGTGGTTTTTTCCACCCAGCCTGTTCGCTTATAGGAGAATTGAGTTAGTGCTTGATCGCCTTACGGCTTGCTAGCACCTGATCGATAATTCCGTAGGCAACTGCCTCTTCGGCGGTCAGAATCTTGTCGCGCTCAATATCTTTCGATACCTCCTCGACAGTCTTCTTGGAATCCTTGGCGAGCATCTTCTCAAGAAGAGAACGCATACGCATGATCTCAGCGGCCTGGATCTCAATATCGGAACCTTGGCCACCACCCTCTGAATATGGTTGGTGAATCAAGATACGAGCGTTCTCCAGCGCCATGCGCTTGCCCTTTGCGCCACCAGCAAGGAGCACTGCTGCAGCGGATGCAGCCTGACCCAAGCAGATAGTCATCACGTCAGGACGAACAAATTGCATCGTGTCATAGATCGCGGTCAACGCGGTGAAAGATCCACCGGGTGAGTTGATGTACATCATGATGTCGCGATCTGGATCCATTGACTCAAGAGTCAACAACTGAGCCATTACATCGTTTGCAACGGTGTCATCGATAGCCTGACCTACGAAGATGATCCGCTCTTCAAAGAGCTTTGTGTAGGGATCTAGGCGCTTATAACCATACGAAGTCTTCTCTTCGATAGTTGGAAGCACATAACGACTTGTAATTTCTTGTGCGCTATTGAACTCGTTCATCATGCTGTTCCACCACTTCCAGATACTTGGCCTGCAGAACGGACTACGTGATCGATAAGTCCATAGCTCTTTGCCTCTTCAGCATCAAACCAACGATCGCGATCAGAGTCTTCAGTGATCTTCTCAACGGTCTGACCTGAGTGGAAGGCAATAAGTTCTGCCATCTTGCGCTTCGTGTATTTCATCTGATCAGCTTGAATCTTGATCTCGGTTGCGGTTCCTCCGATGCCACCTAGAGGTTGGTGCATCAAGACGCGAGCGTTGGGAAGCGCATAGCGCTTTCCTGGTGCTCCGGCTGTGAGAAGGAACTGGCCCATAGAGGCAGCAAGACCCATGGTCACCGTTGCTACATCGTTCTTGATGTATTGCATGGTGTCATAAATCGCCATACCTGCAGAGACCGAGCCTCCGGGTGAATTGATGTAAAGGTAAATGTCTTTCTCTTGATCTTCAGCGGCGAGAAGCAACATTTGAGCGGCAATGGCGTTAGCCATGTTGTCCTCAACTTGCCCCACCATGAAAATGATTCGTTCGCGAAGTAAGCGTTGGTAGACCTGATCGTCTAAGCCACCTGCAAACTGTGCCGCTGAACGCGCGGTGATTGGATCCACTATTCCTCCTGACAGCAACGCTGAAAGCCCAGCGATTACTCCTGTAATGACACTAACAATCTTTGGCGTCTAACGCTTCCCAATTTTGGCAACTTTATGCCTGGGGTTGTTCGCTCTTAGAGAAGTGTTATTCAGCCTCGTCAACTGGAGCGGCTGGTTGTGGACGTAAAGCTTCCAAATCCACAGCCTTGCCTGACTTGGTAACAACCTTGACTCGTCCCAAAACAGAGGCAAGCGCCTTAGCGCGAGCGACCTCGGAGACCATGGTGGCTACCTGACCATTCATCGTAACTTCTTGGATGAATTGCTCTGGTGTCATTCTGTAGCGCTGTGCTTGGCGTACCAAGTACTCAGTCAACTCACTCTCATTAACTGAAACGCTCTCAGCTGCAACGATGGTATCCAAAATGATTTCGTAGGTGAGCTGCTTGGTGGTCTGCTCAGTTACCTCGGCACGGTGAACCTCATCCTCTAAGCGATTCTCGCCAGAGAGATGATTGTTAACTTCTTCTTCGATAAATGTTTGTGGCAATGGGAACTTGATTGTTTCGACGAGGGTTTCAACGAGTTGGTCACGAGCCGCAGCGCCCTGCTCAAGGTGCTTGATTCGCTCGATGCGCTTTTGAACATCGTCCTTAAGTTCAGCCAGAGTCTCGAACTCTGAAGCCAACTTCGCAAAGGCATCATCTAGCGGTGGAAGATCGCGATGCTTAACTGCCTTAACAGTTACATCAACTTCTCCTTGCTCACCTTCAGGAAGTCCAACGAGAGTGGTTGAAAAACGCTTTCCTTCTCCTGGAGCTAAACCGATGAGTGCATCATCAAGTCCATCAACCATTGAGTTTGAGCCAACTTCGTAAGAAATATCGTTTGCAGTTCCACCATCGAGCGGCTTTCCACCAGCAGATGCAACGAGATCGATTGTGACAAAGTCACCTGTCTCGACAGACTTCTCAACAGTTGTAAGAGTTCCAAAGCGAGCGCGAAGCGCATCTACTTGCTCATCAACTTCAGCATCGCCGACGACAACATCATCGACTATCACTGTCATCTCAGAAAAATTAGGAAGGGTGATATCTGGACGGATATCTACTTCTACAGTGAAAGAAAACTTCTCTTTGTCGACCAACTCAGTGATGTCGACTTGAGGACGCCCAATTGCAGCGACTGCATGTTCCTTCTTTGCAGCAGTATAAAAATCACCAAGTGAGAGATTGATCGCCTCATCAAGAATCGCAGCGCGACCAACGCGTTGCTCAACAAGTGCTGCTGGAACCTTGCCCTTGCGGAAGCCGGGCACAGTGATCTTCTCTGACATCGCCTTGCTAGCTTGAGCTAGGTATGGGGCGAGTTCATCAAAAGTAACTTCAATGTTTAATTTCGAGCGAGTATCACTGAGTTTTTCTACGGCGCTTTTCACGAAGGCCCTTTCGACAGTTTGGTCTGATTTCTGGTCGGGGCGGGGAGATTCGAACTCCCGGTCTCCTGCTCCCAAAGCAGGCGCGCTAGCCACTACGCTACGCCCCGTCGGCGTAAGTGAGGAGTCTAAGGGTTGAAGTTCACAACTCCTAACCGGAGCCGATAGCCTTACCCCCTGTACGCAGGACCCCGAGGCGGGCGCCCCCTAAAAGGCACCCTCCCCAACGGTCAAAATGCGGGTGTAGCTCAATGGTAGAGCCCCAGCCTTCCAAGCTGGCCATGCCGGTTCGATCCCGGTCACCCGCTCCAGTCTTTAGGTCAGAGATCCGACCAATTGAATAAATGCCGATCCAGTCAGCGTCATCACATCTGTATTGGTCGTCGGGCCCGAATCAGTCGCGGTAACTGAAAGTGTCGACATGGGATCCGACGAGGAGGTGGCCAAAGTGCCAATCAAGATGAATGACTCTTTGGAATATGTCGTTGAATCTCCATCATTCGTGTACCCAAATGAGTTCGAAACACTGTACGTCAGTACTGCTCCAGGATCGGAGCTCTGAACAGTCAAACCAACTTTTATTGCGTAAGTCGGAGATTGAGGAGTTGCCAATTTTCCATTCACTCCAATTATAAATTCGTAACTCTTCGAGGCCACAAGATTTCCGAAGGAGCTACTTGTATTTCCTGTTCCTGCAGTTGCAGTACTCAATTGCCATGAAGAGATGGGAACTACTTGGACTTGTGAAGGTCCTGTTGCGCCAGTTGCACCCGTCGCACCTGTTGCGCCTGTCGCACCCGTTGCACCTTGAATTCCTTGGAGACCTTGAGGTCCTTGTGCGCCGCTACTTCCAGGCAACCCTTGTAGGCCTTGCAGACCCTGTGCTCCTGGAGATCCCGCGGGTCCGGTAGCGCCAGTAGGACCAGTAGCCCCCGCAGGACCGGTGGCACCAATTGCGCCTGTATCACCAGTTAAACCGATTGGACCTGTTAAACCAATTGGGCCCGTTGGACCGGGAACTCCTTGCGGACCAGTTTCACCTTTTGGTCCGGCGGGACCTGTTGGACCTTGAGGACCAGTTGCCCCACCAGAACTTCCTTTCGCACCGCTTGCGCCAGCCGGTCCGCTTGCACCAGTTGCACCAGTCTTTCCGTCGGCACCATTCGCACCTGCAGGTCCACGAAGTGAAACTGGTGAAGGCCAGCGTCCATTTACCTTCGGTCCATAAAAATCTAATTTCAATGTGTCGATATAAAAATCACCATCAACACCAACAGCATTTGATGGAGCACCTTTGCCGTTGCGAATTGTGTTAGCCGAGGTGGTTATTGAACGACCTGCCATATGGATCTTTTTGGAAGGAGTTGCAGCTTGAGAGGGAGTGGAGATTGAGGCAGTTACAACAAGTGCAGTAAGCGTCATGATTGAAATAGTTTTGGTTCTGTCCAGTGATTTCATCGACTCCCCCTAACGGGGTCTAGGCGCCCACCGCTTGGACGCATCCGTAAAGTGTGAGAATCCTGAGAAGTATTTGGAAGTCTCTTCGCTATGGTCATTTTTTGAGCGTGATGCGAAAATAACCCAGTAATTTCATACTGTTTATCCAATAAATACTCCCACGTTGCTCACAGCCCCATCGCCCACTTTTTTAAGTCTTGGCGAGTTATCTGCACTCATACGGATGTGAGGGCATCTGTAACGAACCGAATGAAGTGAAACTTCAATCGAAAGAGGGAGAAACGTGAATACACATAAGCCAATTCTTATTGCAGGTTTAATCGCTGCAATTTCGATGGGAAGCATCGGAGTCGCGGAAGCTTCTACAAAGAGCATTCATAGTGTTTCATCAACAAGAGGTCACAACGTTGACTCAACTACAACCACAACAACACCTACAACTCCTGCAGTCGATCCTGATGCGGCAGTTCTCGCCAAACTGGTAACTGCGGGAACAATCACACAAGCACAATCAACTGCGATTCTTGCAGCGTTAGAAGCAGCACATGCTGCACGTCCATCAATCGGTGGTGGTGCTGGCGCTCCTGGTAATGGTGGACCTGGACAAGGTGGACTTGGCCGCGGTGGATTTGGTGGACCACGTGGATTTAACCTGGGTGAAGATCTCACCGTTGTCACGTCAACACTTGGAATTACATCTGCTCAACTACAAACTGATCTCGCAGCTGGAAAGTCGCTTGCCACAATTGCTGGCAGCAAGACTTCAGCGCTGATCACTGCTCTTGTCGCCGCTGAGACAACTGAAATCAATGCCCGCGTTACCGCTGGAAAACTCACTCAGGCACAAGCAACTACCTTGATCTCAGGATTGAACGCTGCGGTGACCGCGGTCGTCAACGCAACTCCTGGCAAGGGATTTGGAGGACATGACGGTCAAGGTGGCCAAGGTCTGGGAATCGGAGCACCTCTCGGTGGCACCACAACAACCCCAGCCCCAAGCAACTAAAAAGTAAATAATCTGAAGAAACTGGGGGACCTCAGCCAGAAATGGTTGGGGTCCTCTTTTTCTTTGAGAAGATACAGCCATGCGAATTCACATCGGCAGCGACCATGCGGGGTTGGACTTCAAGAATCGAATCGTGGCTCATCTCAGCGCTCAAGGCCATGATGTCGTTGATCACGGTCCGCACACTCTTGATCCTCTCGATGACTACCCGGTCTTCTGTATTCCAGCCGCAATCGCGACAGCGGCAGAAGCAGAGTCACTTGGAATCGTTCTAGGCGGATCTGGAAATGGTGAACAGATTGCAGCAAATAAGGTCAAAGGTATTCGCGCTGCTTTAGTGTGGAACGAGGCCACTGCAATAGCGGCTCGAGAGCACAACGATGCAAATGTGATTGCCATTGGTGGTCGCATGCATACCGAGGAAGAGGCTCTGGCACTCGTTGATCTATTTATTGCGACACCATTTAGTCACGATCCTCGCCACGTGCGCAGAATTGGATTGATTAGCAAATACGAAGAAGAAGGTTCAATCTAGTTCTTGATCGTTAGTTCTTCTTGAAATATTTAAGGTCAGTTACAACATGACCTTTACGAATGCCTTGACCCTCGAACTTAGTTAATGGTCGCCATTCGGGACGTTCGATTTTTCCGCCATCGAAGAGTGGGCTTGCCGCAAAGATTTCCTCGATCCACTCCGCATAAGGAACCCAATCGGTTGCGATATGGATGTACCCACCATCCTTCAACTTTGCGTGAATCAACTCCAGAAATTCTGGTTGCACAATTCTGCGTTTGAAATGGCGGCGCTTCGGCCAGGGATCGGGGAAGTAAAGATGGAATGCGTCGAACGATTTATCCGCAAAATGCTGGCGCAGAATAATGTGCGCATCTTCCGACATCAGCCGAAGGTTCTTTAAACCTAACCGTTCAATATGGCCAAGGAGCGCCCCGACGCCTGGCTTATGGACTTCGACCCCAATGAATCCGATCTCTGGAAAAGTCTGGGCGATCAAGCCGGTTCCCTCGCCCATGCCGGTACCGATTTCCATAATCTGGGCTTGGCTTTCAGGGAAGAGCGCGGCTGGGTCTATCTGCCCCTCTAGTTCGATCCCGAAGGTGCTCCAAGATCTCTTGTATGCGTTCTCTTGCGCCAGGGTTTGGCGATCCCCGCGAAGTTTGTAACTTCGATTATCGGGACGTTCGATCATCTTGTAGCCTCCTTCCTTGCACTTGACCCAAACTGGCGAAAGAACCAAATAAGAGCGTAAGCCTATTCACACCTGAGTCTGAGAGAGAAAAATGCCTGGAATAAATATTTCACGTTCAGAAGCACTCGAGCGTTCTACCTATCTCACCGTCGATAGTTACGACGTCTTTCTTGATGTCACTAGTCCAGGAGAGACTTTTTTTGCCAGAAGCACAATCAAATTTAATTGCAGCAAGACCGGTTACGACACCTTTATTGACGCCGTCGCCAATCGAGTTATCTCAGCAACCCTCAATGGATCGCCAGTAGATACAAATGGGTTCGATGGCCAGACAATCTTTCTCAATAACTTGCAGACTGAAAACACCCTCATCATTGAAGTTGAAACTCCATACTCAAAGACAGGTGAAGGTCTACAAAAGTCTGTCGACCCAGTCGATAACGAGACCTACTTATACTCGCAGGGCGAGACCGCACACATCCGAAAGATGTATCCCTGCTTTGATCAACCCAACCTCAAAGCTACCTTCACTCTCTCGGTATTAGCCCCTCAGCACTGGGAGGTTATCTCCAACAATCCAGTGGCAGAAGTCCGCCAAGATGGCGATGCCAAGTTCTGGCAGTTCACCACTACCCCACGCATCTCCACCTACATCACAGCGCTCGTTGCAGGTCCGTATCACCACGTTCATGATGATTATGTGGGCGAGAAGGTCGTTCCACTCGGAATCTATTGCCGTAAATCACTTGCAGAGAGTTTGGATCCAGAAGAGATCTTCCAAGTTACAAAGCAAGGTTTCGCCTATTTTGAACAGGTCTTTGGACTCGCGTATCCATTTGAAAAATACGATCAGGTCGCAGTACTTGATTTCAACTGGGGCGCGATGGAGAACGCCGGAGTCGTAACATTCCGCGAGACCTCACTCGTCTTTAGAAGTCGAGTTACAGAAAAGGCTCGCGAGCGCCGTGCTCACATCATCTTGCACGAGATGGCACATATGTGGTTCGGAAATATGGTCACCATGTTCTGGTGGGACGACCTATGGCTCAATGAATCTTTTGCGGAGTGGTCTTCCTACTTGGCACTTGTCGAGGGCACTCGTTTCAAGAATGCCTGGACTAGCTTCATCTTGGATGGCAAGGGATGGGCCTATAACGCCGATCAATTAATCACCACCCACCCGATCGCAATGCAGATGGATGACATCCAGTCGGTTAATGCCAACTTCGATGGAATCTCCTATGCCAAGGGTTCTTCAGTACTCAAGCAATTGAGTGCCTATGTCGGTCGCGACAATTTCATCAAGGGCTTGCGTCAGTACTTCAAGAAGTTTGCCTGGGGCAACACCCAGCTCTCTGACCTCCTAGGTGAGCTAAAAACCACTAGCGGGCGTGATCTTGACGCATGGGCTGACACTTGGCTTAAGACCGCTGGGATCAACACCATGCGCCCACTCATTGAAGAATCAGATGGCGTTTACACCAAAGTTACGATCCAGCAGGATGCCCCGGCAGTTCCAGCAGGTTCAACTCAAGTGCGCCCACACCGCATTGCCATCGCTCTCTACGACCTCATCAGCGGACAGCTCGTTGCACGTAAGCGAACCGAAGTCGATGTCATGGGAGCGCTCACCGAGTTGCCAGAGTTCGCTGGTGAGAGAGTCGCTGACTTCCTTCTGATCAACGATGGCGATCTTGGATACACCAAGATCCGCTTTGACGAACGCTCTGTAAAAACTCTCACAGAGCATCTGGGCGATATCACCGATCCGATTGCGCGCGTACTTGCCTGGAAAGCGACATGGGATATGTGGCGTGATGCAGAGATCACGACTCACGACTTCACAGCACTCACCTTGCATGGTGTCAAAACTGAGACGCTCCTTAGTTTGGTAACTGCGCTGACAGCCGAGTTAGTCACCTTGGTTGAAATTGGCTCGGATCCTTCGCGCCGCAACGATTTGCGGGCTCACGTTGCCTCTGAACTCTTACCCGCACTTCAATCTGCAGAACCTGGCAGCGACATCCAACTTCAATTGGCTCGTTGCTTTGCTGCTGTATCAATAACTCCAGAACAAATTGATTTCGTGCGCACCATGCTCAACGGTGGAGTCGCGGGACTCATTGTCGACAGAGATTTGAGTTGGTTCTTCATCATCGTCTTGGCAGAGAGAGGCGCAATTACGCGCGCCGAATTAGATGCGGCTTTAGCCAAGGATCCAACCTTTACTGGTGAACTTAGCCATGCACAGGCAGTAGCGGCGCTTCCTGACCCTGTCATCAAGGCAGAGACATGGACCGCTTTGATTGGAGATGAAATCTCAACTTCTAAGCGTGAAGCTCTTAGCGCAGGATTTATGCGCACTCGTCAGGTAGAACTCTTAGCGGCTTATGTTGATCCGTACTTCGATTCGCTACTTGGAATTTGGAATCGCGCTTCATACGAAATGGCGAGTTCGGCAGTTAAGAGCTTGTATCCACGTTTTGTGGTGGCGCAGTCAACGCTCGATAAGACAGATGCTTGGTTGAATGGAGTCGGTAAAGATGCCCATGAGACTTTGCGCAGATTGGTATCTGAAGGACGCGACTCTTTAGCGCGTACTTTGCGAATTCAAATTAAGGATCAGATTTAGTTAGTAAGTAACTTGTTATAAGGGCAACCTGCGCCCCGGGAAATTATTTCTTCTTGGGGCGAGTTGCTAGCAAGACGACTGAAGCGATTCCCAGAAAGAGACCAACTGGCGTTACGAAGTAAAGCAAGAAGGTCTGGTACCACTTAAGCCCCGACCCTGGATCAGAGCCCGGCTCTTGGGTCGACATGGCTACGTGGCTAAGGAAGTGGGCGATCATGGCGAAAGTGTATTAGACGCTTGGGAAAAGTTATGCCGAGGCGGCCGAGGCTTGCATCTGTTCTACGCCATAGGGCTGTAGGTATGAGAGCCAGCGCACATCAGGTCGACCTGTACCAAGAATCCGCCAAGCTGCGCCTACTGGTTCGCGCGGCACATGGCGCAAGCGCCAACCGATCTCTTTAAGAGTGCGGTCCGCCTTCTGATGATTGCACTTGTGACAGGCCGAGACCACATTCTCCCAAGCATGTGCACCGCCGCGACTACGTGGCATCACATGATCGATAGAGGTTGCTGGGGCTGAGCAGTAAACGCACTTGCCGCCATCACGAGCAAAGATGGCGCGCCTAGAGAGTGGAACCGCATGGCGATATGGAATTCGCACAAATTTATGTAGCTTGATAACGGCGGGCAGAACAACTTCACCGCCTGAGTAATGCAAGATCGTTTCAGAATTTTCCACGGCGATAGCACGCTGATTTAAGACGAGGATTAAGGCTCGTCTTTCTGTAACGACACCTAGTGGCTCATAGGTGGCGTTCAGAACCAAAGTTTGTGGCACTGAACTTGCTCCCTAGAAAGCAGCGCGTGGCTCGCGCCGTTGGGGAAATCTTGCCCTACATCCTCGCGAAATGCAGGATATTCGCCATCTATTTTCGCAAGTCGGGGTGAACTTTAAGTAACGGCGCCTGCCGCGCTGGACTATTCGGGCTGATTGACCAAAGAAGCCGCGGCGAACTCCATATAACTCCAGAGCTTCTCTTTGAGTTCTGGGGCTACCTCGATCTCATCGACTGCAGATCTCATGCAGCGCAACCAGGCATCGTGCTCTGCCTTTCCGATATGAAAGCCAGCATGGCGCATCCGCAACCTGGGATGCCCACGGGTCTCTTGATAGGTGGTTGGCCCACCCCAGTACTGCTCCAGAAAGAGCATCAAGCGCTCGGCCGCCTCACCCAGTCCAGTATCTGGATACATCGGTCTCAAAATTGGATCGACGGTCACCAAGGCGTAAAAGTGAGACACAAGGTTCTCGAAAGTCTGATGCCCGCCTAAGGCTTCATAGAGATCATTCTCGCTCATAGTTACTTGGTGCGAATCCAGATAGCGGTATCGGTCTCGAGCAGATCGCTCTGGACTGGATTGGATGAAAGCAAGATCTCGCCTGCCGGCACTGGAATCGCCTTTCCAAAGTTCACATAGCAAGCGAAACCACCAGGGCGGCTAAATGCCAGAACATCCTTATCGGTATCGATCCACTCCATGGTTCCATCGCCAAGGCCCGGCTCACGATGACGAATATCCAGAGCGGCGCGGTACAAGTTAAGAGTTGACTCTGGATCACGCTCTTGAATTTCTACAGAGAGAGTTCCCCAATGCTTTGGCTGTGGCAACCAAGAGTCGCTATCGCCAAGTTTTGGATTGCTAGAAAATCCGTATGAGCCAGCCACATCTGCCTTCCAAGGAATCGGTACGCGACATCCATCGCGACCAGGATCGGTGTAACCCGATAACTTCCAGCGTGGATCCGTTAGACGATCCTTCGGAATTCCAGTTGCCTCAGGAAGCGCCAACTCTTCACCTTGGTAGATATATGCCCCACCCGGAAGTGCCAGCATCAAGAGTGCAGCTGCGCGAGCGCGCTTTGTTCCACGCTTGATATCAAATTTGGATACATCACCAAATCGCTTCTCCGGAGTATCAACTCCACCACCGCGTAGACCCAAATCAAAACGATTAACGGATCGAGTTACATCGTGATTCTCAAGCACCCATGAAGCAGGTGCACCAGTTGTCGTCAGAAGTTCAAATGACTCAGTGATATTTGTACGAAGTTCTTTGACATCCCATTTGGAATCCAAGAAATGGAAGTTGAAAGAGTTTGCGAGTTCGTCAGGGCGAATGTATTTGGGAAGTGACTCTTTAGAAACCCACGCCTCTGCAACACCCATTCGATCTCCAGGATATGAATCAAAGATCAAACGCCATGAACGATAAATTTCGTGGACGCCATCTTGATCAAAGTAAGGCGACTTCTGCGCCGTTAATAGATCGGCTGATTTAAGTTCGTCGGGCAACCCAGGTTCCTTGATCATCCCGTGGGCTACATCGATGCGGAATCCATCGACCCCTAGCTTGAGCCAGAAGTGAAGGACCTCTTCGAAGTGCTCACGGACGACTGGGTTATCCCAGTTGAAATCTGGTTGTTCAACGGCGAAGAGGTGGAGATACCACTGCCCCGGCTTGCCGTCGGCCTCAATAATCCGCTCCCAGGCGGGTCCACCAAAAATTGCCTGCCAGTTGTTAGGAGGCAGTTCGCCATCCTTACCCTTGCCATCTCTAAAGACGTAGCGATCGCGCTCAGGCGAGCCTGGAGCGGCTTTGAGGGCCTCCTGGAACCACTTGTGCTTGTCTGAGGAGTGGTTAGGGACGATATCGATGATGAACTTGATGCCCAAGGCGTGGGCTTCATCGATGAGGCGCTTAGCCTGCTCCAGAGTGCCATAGTCCGGCTCGATATCCATGTAGTCGGCGACGTCATAGCCATGATCCATCTGAGGGGATGGATACCAGGGAGTGATCCAGATGGCATCCACACCGAGGGTCTTCAAGTAAGGCAGGCGAGAGCGGATACCTTCGACATCGCCTTTGCCATCACCATTGGAGTCGGCGAATGAGCGGATATAGATCTGATACGTAACTGCGTCGCGCCACCAAGGTCGTTCAGTGCGAGAAGGCAAAGACATCTACTACTCCCTTAATTTCCCTTAATTGAAAATGTTTTAAAAATTAACGAGTCAACTTGCGATAGGTAACACGGTGAGGACGTGATGCCTCGACACCGAGTCGCTTGATCTTGTTCTCCTCGTAGGCTTCAAAGTTTCCTTCAAACCAGAACCATTGCGAATCACCTTCGTAAGCCAAGATGTGCGTCGCGATGCGATCCAAGAACCAGCGATCGTGAGAGATCACTACGGCGCAACCAGGAAATTCGAGGAGCGCATTTTCAAGTGAACCAAGAGTTTCAACATCGAGGTCGTTTGTAGGCTCATCAAGCAGCAATAGATTGCCACCCATCTTTAAAGTCAACGCTAAGTTGAGGCGATTGCGCTCTCCACCTGAAAGCACTCCAGCAGGCTTCTGTTGATCAGGGCCTTTGAATCCGAAGCAAGAAACATATGCGCGTGAAGGCATTTCGACGTTGCCAACCTTCATGTAATCAAGACCATCAGATACAACTTCCCACAGAGTCTTCTTGGGATCAATTCCACCGCGAGACTGATCTACATATGAAATCTTTACCGTCTCACCGATTTTGACGCTACCCGAATCAGGTGTCTCTAGACCAAGAATGGTCTTAAAGAGCGTTGTCTTACCGGCACCGTTAGGTCCGATCACACCAACGATTCCGTTACGTGGTAGCGAGAACGAAAGATCATCGATCAGTAGGCGATCGCCGAAGCCCTTCTTCAAGTTCTCTACTTCAACGACAACATTTCCAAGACGTGGACCCATCGGAATCTGAATCTCTTCAAAATCAAGTTTGCGCATCTTGTCGGCCTCAGCTGCCATCTCTTCATATCGAGCAAGACGGGCCTTAGATTTGGTCTGGCGACCCTTGGCGTTCATGCGAACCCACTCGAGCTCCTCAGATAGGCGCTTTGCGCGCTTGGCATCCTTTTGGCCTTCGATCTTCAAGCGTGAAGCTTTAGTCTCGAGGTAGGTCGAATAATTTCCTTCGTATGGATAGGCGCGACCGCGGTCGAGTTCCAAAATCCACTCTGCAACGTTGTCCAAGAAATATCTATCGTGGGTGATCGCAACAACGGTGCCGGGATATTTAGAGAGATGTTGCTCAAGCCAAAGAACCGATTCGGCATCCAAGTGGTTTGTTGGCTCATCAAGCAGCAGCAGATCTGGTTGTTGCAACAAGAGCTTGCAGAGCGCAACACGACGACGTTCTCCACCTGACAGGACATTTACATCGGCATCCCCTGGTGGGCAGCGCAGTGCATCCATCGCCTGCTCTAATTGAGAATCAAGATCCCAAGCATTGCGGTGATCGAGCTGTTCCTGCAGAGTTCCCATCTCGGCCAAGAGCTTGTCGTAATCGGCATCAGGATTAGCCATCTCTTCAGAGATCGCATTGAAGCGATTGAGAAGTGCCATCGTCTCTGCGACGCCTTCTTGCACATTCTCGAGAACATTCTTATCTTCATCAAGCGGTGGCTCCTGCAACAAGATGCCGACCGAATATCCCGGAGTCAAAAATGCTTCACCATTAGAGGCGGTCTGAAGTCCAGCCATGATTTGTAGAACGGTGGACTTACCAGCGCCATTTGGGCCGACCACACCGATCTTTGCACCTGGGTAGAAGGCAAGGGTCACATCATCGAGAATTACCTTGTCACCATGCGCTTTGCGCGCCTTTTTCATCGTATAAATGAACTCAGCCATAGGGCAAACCTTATCGGTTAGAATTACCTCGCCCCATACGGGGCAATCCATCCCCCGATCACATCAATGCGCCTGTAGCTCAGTCGGATAGAGCACTCGCCTTCTAAGCGAGTTGTCGCAGGTTCGATTCCTGCCAGGCGCGCCACTCATTGGCTACAAATTTTGCCGGTCCCACTGTCCGTTTTTTGGATCCCAGATTGCAATACCCGAATCGGTTGGCTCGAGAATTGGGTCAATAAACTTGTAGACCTGTGAAAGTAAATCGGACATCAATTCTGGAAGATCCCAACGTTCATACTTATTTCGCCAGTTAAGATACTTCGGCCCCGCTACTTCTTCATATCCCTCAAGAACTTCAGAAAGCCGTTTTACTGAAACACTTCTGTGAGCCAAAACTGCTTGTAACGATGTCCTTAGTTCTTCGCTGTCTACAGGGTGTAATCGACTTAAAATATAGATGTCTCCAAAGTCTCTGAAACGAGTTGATGCATTGCCTCGTTGAATGGCGGTCACTATTTTTTCAGCCAAGACCATATTTATGGGATAACCAAATAGATCTATCGGATCTAAAATTCCCAAGATTCTTGGAAATTTGATTGTCTCCGCACCGGGAACTACTGGATCCCCAACGCTTACATCCACATGAAAGGTTATTTTTGCGGTCGCTAGAGTCGCTTTCAAAGTTACTCTAACCCCTGAATATTCGTCATCATCCCGAATCACTTCGGAAATCAGGTCGGAGGAGTTAAACGCTATACCGTCATCTTGAGGTATAGCGGCAATAGCTGCACATATCTCTTTAATATTATCTTCTGAATTGCTCACATCGGACCCTGCAAAATCAATGTCTCTCGTTGGCCTCCTTGCATCAAGGGCAGCGAGCAACGCCCCTCCTTTGAGAATCAATTGTGATTTGAATTGACTCGACGAAAGCCGAAGCAAGAATCCTTCCAAAATATACAACGTCATAACTTCTTGAGTCGGACGTTCTGTTTCTCTCGCTAACCTTTGTAAATTTCTATAAACATCATCTCCAGAACTCACAAAATTATTTCCAGGATCTCTTGAATACGTTCGATCGAACCCGGCATTTTTTTTGCTATCTCAATAAGCTTTGAAGGATGATTTTCGCGTATGCGAAGCCAGCGACGTATTCCTTCAACCAGTTCGGTTTTATCGAATTTTGGATGTCTGGCTAAATCAGCCAAAGTTCTTGGTGCGCTGTAAATGCCGATTAACAAATTTGACCCATCAATGGGTCGAAACTGTCTCTCAAATTCAAAAAACTTTGGGTCAAAACTGTGCCACTTTATAGTCGGACCAATCTCGGGCTTCCACTGTCCTCTTGGTATCGCTAGATCCAATTTAGCGGGAATTGCATCAGAAAGACCATGTTCGACAAGCGCGGAACTCAAGCAGATTGTTGCCCAAGGTCTGCGTGAAACGATTTCTGCTAACTCAAGATCAATCGACCTCTCAATGGCGCTCATATACATACCCCAGGCAATATTTTGGACTTTCCCATCTCGAACAAGACGGTGGAATGTTGTGTTGGGTATGCCAGCTGCGAGAGCATCTGCCGTCGTGAATATAGGCGGAAGGGACTCCAATAGCTCCAGAGGATCTCTCCTTGCGCTTTTTTCCGTTTGTTTCATGGTAGTAATCATACACACCCCCTATGGGGGTGTAAAGGATTAATACCAAAAAAGGCTACAGCGTTACTCGGGCGCGCAAAAGCCCGGCCATACCCCTCAGGATGGCCGGGCTTCTTAAGCGTTTACAGCGTTACTGCGATTAGTTTGTTGGAAGCTTTGCCAACAAGCTGTTTACGTAGTCAGCGACAGGGCCGCTCTCTGCTGCGTAGCTTGATACTGAGTTAGCGCAAGCTGGTGAAGCAACATACTTCAGGAAGCTTGTCATTGCTGCAGCGTTTGCACCTGTCTTAGCGGTGTCAACCAGTGCGTAAGAAACAATTCCGAGGATGTATGCACCTGGAGCTGTTGTCTTGTAGTTGAACTGGTAGAGACCTGTTGAGCTAAGTGTTGCACCAGCAACGAATGCTGAGGTGTTTGCAGCTGTTGGGCCAGCGAAGTCACCGTTAGCGTTTCCGAGGAATGCTGTGCGTAGCTTGCCTGTTGCATAAGAAGTTTCGGCATAACCAATTGAGTATGGTGTTGCGTTAAGACCAGCAGCTACTCCAGTTGAACCTGAGTAAGCCTGGATGCGGCCGATGTTTCCTGCACCATTGATCTGTCCTGGGAAGACGTTTGCGAATGTCTTATCAGCTGGCTTTGTCCAAACATCTGAGTTTGTCTTGGTGAACAAGGTAACGAAGTTCTTTGTTGTACCTGATGCATCAGAGCGAACTACAAGGTGAATGGTCTGGTTAGGAAGTGTGTAGTAACGACGTGTTTGAACTGTGCGAAGTACTACTGGAGCACCCTTTGAATCCTTCTTGACTGATCCATCAGCGTTCTTTGCGTAGACGATAGAAGAAATAACTTGGTTGTTATCTGCAGCGATTTCAGAATCGTTCCACTTTGTAACCTTGCCAGCGAAGATATCTGAAAGTGTCTTCTCTGAAAGGTAGAGATCCTTTGAGCCAGGGAGGTTGTAGATAACAGCGATTGGAGCCATTACCAAAGGAATGTTGATGACTGAAGACTTAGCAGGGACGTAACCAGAGTCAGAGAAGTTTGCATCGAAGATGCCTGCATCTTCGTTCTTCTGACCAGTTCCTGAATCTGAAGAGTTATATGTGAAGGTGTTGCCGGTGCTGTTCTGCCATGCAACCTTGCAAGTGTTAAGAAGGGTGGCGTCGAATGATGATCCACCAGCTTGAATTGATACGCCTGAAGCAAATGCGCTCTGAGCGGCGAATGCGGCAAAAGCAATTGCTGCTGCTGCAATCTTGATTGTCTTTGAAACCTTCATGGAGTTCCTTTCAAGAACTGTACGAGTCGTAGGGTCGTGGTAGGAAAGTTATAGATTTCAGGCAAACAAAAAGCCCTCCCCGCGTTAACGTGGAGGGCTTTCTAGGTGAACAGCAGGTTAAATAGATGGCTTAACCGAAGCGACCTGTGACATAGTTCTCAGTTCGCTCATCCTTAGGACGAGAGAACATATCGTTGGTAGAACCGACCTCAATCATCTGGCCAGGGCCACCGTCAGATAAGAAGAATGCGGTGTAATCAGAGACGCGGGCAGCCTGCTGCATATTGTGCGTAACGATCACGATAGTGACGCTGGATGAAAGCTGAGAGATCGTCTCTTCAATACGAAGTGTTGATCCTGGATCAAGTGCTGAGCAAGGTTCATCCATCAATAGAACTTGTGGGCGAACAGCCAAGGCGCGAGCAATGCAGAGACGTTGTTGTTGTCCGCCAGAGAGCGCTCCACCGTGTGTGTTGAGGCGATCTTTAACCTCAGACCAGAGACCGGCGCGCTCGAGGCACTCCTCAAGCAAATCATCTTTGTTCTCAACCTTGAGTTGAGCCAACTTCAAACCAGCTAGCACGTTCTCGGCGATTGTCATTGATGGGAATGGATTTGGCTTCTGGAAGACCATACCCACCTTAAGGCGAATCTTTGTTACATCAACGCCGGGTGCATAAATATCTTCACCGTTGAGAAGAACTTCGCCGGCCATTGCAGCGGTCGGGATAAATTCGTGCATGCGGTTGAGCGTGCGAAGGAATGTTGACTTACCGCAACCAGATGGACCGATCAGCGCTGTAACAGTGCCTGGCCAGAAATCTAGCGAGACATTTGCCAGAGCATGCTTCTCACCGAACCAAGCATGTACTCCGCGAGCTTCAAGTCCAACGCCAAGAGCGCTGTTGCCTGGCTGCTTTTGAATTCGCGCCGCAGAAATATCGGATAGCGAACCCTTTGAGGACTTTACTTCCATCTCGTCTCCTTGATTGTCTTCGGACTCAATTGTCATTACTTCTTACCCACTTTTCGATTTCCGAGGACACGAGCAGCAGTGAAAAGTATGACAACAATTATTAACAAAACCAATATGCCAGCCCATGCTCTTGTAATGGATTCTGGAGTACCTGCGGCGAATGCCTGCCAGACATAGTTCGGTAGCGAGCCCAGCGAGCCGCTAAAGACGTTGAAATTCTTGGTACCGCTTCCACCTGTGAGCAAAAGGATCGGAGCAGTTTCTCCCGCTACGCGAGCAACACCCAAGATCATCGCTGTAATCAATCCGCTCCGTGCTGCTGGGACAACCACAAGAGCGACAGAGCGCCATTGTGTACCGCCCAGAGCCACACCAGCCTCGCGTAGATCACTTGGAATCAGCTTGAGTACCTCTTGCGAAGTACGAGCCACAGTAGGGATCATCAAGATTGCAAGGGCGAGTGATCCTTGAATTCCATTTACAGTCTTGGTGAAAGGAATCAAGATCGCGGCGTAGATAAAGAGACCGGCGACGATAGATGGAACACCAGACATCGCTTGTACGAGGAATTCAATTGGACGAGTGAAACGTCCGCGAATTTCTGTCAGATAGAGAGCGGTGAGGATTCCGATAGGAACGCTGATAATCATTGCAAAAATAACGAGCAAGAAGGTTCCGATGATTGCGTGGAGCAGTCCGCCTTGCGAAACTGGATCGGTAAATGAGTTGGAGTGCATATCCTTGGTGAAAAGTGTCCAGTGCAGTCCATGATGTCCGCGAACCCAGACCGTTACCAAAATGCTAACGATCGGCGTGACAGCGATTGCAATCGCTGTGGTAACAAGTCCGCGGAACAAACTATCGACAGCGGCGGGGCGTCCAGCTTTGGCGAAACTCACCACAAAATCAATAATTAGGTAAGCAACAAAGAAGACAGCGGCGTAGGCCAGCTTTCCCTTAAGTGGTGTCACCGCTACCAATACAAATGAGATGAGCGCAGCGCCCGCGATGATTCCTGCGGTCTTGGCACGATCAATTGGAGATGCAGCCCAAGGCTTGCGAGGCGCTGGCGTTGTTGGCTTTTGGATAGTGGACATTAGCGACCACTCTTTCCGGTGCGAGAGACAATCAAGTTAGCTAATGAGTTGACGATCAGGGTGAGAATAAAGAGCACCAGACCTGCGGCCATCAGAGCCTTAATCTCATACGGAGATGCTTCACCAAACTTAAGCAGAATCATCGAGGCGACGTTTCCGCCGGCGCTAAACAAGATGTGCCAGTTAACTTGGTAAACAATATTGAGCACTGTGTAAACCGCTACGGTTTCGCCCATCGCACGGCCCAAGCCCAACATAACTCCACCGACAATTCCAGAGCGCGCATAAGGAAAAGCAACGGCGCGCAACATCGCAAAGCGGGTGCCGCCAAGTGCGTATGCGGCTTGAATTCGATCGAGCGGTGTTTGCGAGAAAATTTCACGTGAGATAGATGTAACGATCGGAATGATCATGATCGCAAGTACTAGCCCTGCAATAAATGGCGAGCGCGATACGTAAGGCGCTGGCAACTTAAAGAACGGAATCCATGAGAAATATTTATTGAGCAACTTGGCCCAATACTCACCCGAACTCTCTAGTACGAAAAATCCCCAAAGACCAAACAGGACTGAAGGAAAGGCAGCCATGAGATCAATGGCGGAGACCATTACTTTCTTTACAAACTCAGGGGCATAAAAAGTTAGATAGATCGCGGAACCAACACTGATCGGTACTCCCACAACCACGGCAATGATGGCCACGATCATGGTGCCGATCAACATTGCAGCTATTCCAAAGTGCGAGTTCTTAGGATCAACTTGTCCCGCATCGTTGACAGCCGCTTGCCAGTTGCTGCTGGTTAAGAAGTGGATGCCTTGAGTCTTTAATGTGTTGTATCCATTAAATAAAAGGAAGATAAGAATCAATCCGAGGATCACCAAGGATGACAAGCCACCTGAGGTAACGACACCTCGGAAGATGCGATCTGAGAGCCGCGGCTTGGTCGTGATCTCCCGCTTCGGAGGAATGGTTGCGGGGGGCTGGGTCAAAGTTGAACTCACGAGGGAATGATTAACCCTTTTGGGTTTTAAATAATGGAGCCAAGATGTCTAAAAGGTGAACGGAAAGTGAAATCGACCCCTCCTAACCTCGTGCCCTAAGGTTGGGCCATGGGAAATGAAGCGCCGAATCTGATCTGGGTCGATTGCGAGATGACCGGCTTAGATCTAGAGAAGGATCTACTGGTCGAGATCGCGGTCCTGGTGACGGACTCCCAGCTCAATATCCTCGGCGAAGGGGTCGACCTGGTCATCCATGCTCCCCAAGAGGCGCTGGATGGCATGAACGACTTTGTCCGCGAGATGCATACCAGCTCTGGCCTGATCACTGAGATTCCAGAGGGGGTCTCCCTCGAGCAGGCCCAATCTACGATTTTGGAGTACCTCAATAAATATGCCCCTGGGGTCGGAAAATCCCCCTTGGCCGGCAACTCGGTCTCGGTCGACCGCACCTTCATCTCCCGCTTCCTGCCCGAGGTCAACAACTACCTGCACTATCGCACCGTGGATGTCTCCTCCATCAAGGAGTTGGCTCGCCGTTGGTACCCGAAGGTCTACTTTGCTGCCCCCAAGAAGACCGGTAACCACCGCGCCCTAGGTGATATTCGCGACTCCATTGAAGAGCTGGAGTACTACCGCAAGACAATATTTGTACCCAATTAAGTACAGTAGAATTCCGACTCCATGGTGGTCGTAGCTCAGCTGGTAGAGCACTCGGTTGTGGTCCGAGATGTCGCGGGTTCGAGCCCCGTCGATCACCCCACTATTTAGCTACCGGCAATTGCTAGTAGCAAAGGCAAGGCCCGATATCCAAAGTAGTACTACGTCAGGAGCCCGCATTGTCAGACATGATCTTCGATGTAATGATCGAGATTCCAGCGGGAAGTCGTAACAAGTATGAAGTCGATCATCGCACCGGCGAGATTCGTTTGGATCGCATGCTCTTTACTGCAACGCGATTCCCACATGACTACGGCTATGTAAAGAACACTCTCTCACTTGATGGTGATCCACTCGATGCATTAGTAATGCTTGATGAACCAACATTTCCTGGCTGCATAGTTTCTTGTCGCGTCGTCGGAATGTTCCGCATGGTTGATGAAAAAGGTGGCGACGATAAATTGTTGTGCGTCGCAGCTGGTGACATTCGCAAAAATGGAATTCGTGACATCAACGATGTTGCCTCATACGAACTTGATGAGATCAAGCACTTCTTCGAGGTCTACAAGACTCTCGAACCTGGAAAGCAGGTTCATGGTGGCGATTGGGTTGATCATCTGGCCGCCGAGGAAGAGATCAAAAACTCATACGAGCGCTATAAAGAGCACGCTTAAATCACGAAATCAGCGGCAAAATGAGCGTGTGGAGCGCTTTGCCTAGCCCCTCGGGGCGCTGATAGGGTCTGCTCCGCACAGCAGTATCCCGCGTTGTTAGCTCAGTTGGTAGAGCAGGTGACTCTTAATCACCGGGTCGGGGGTTCGAGTCCCTCACAACGCACTTTGTAAAACTGACGTTCATTGGTAACAGTCAAGCCTTGGTCACTTCGAGTAGTTTTTCATATGGAGTTCGGCCCCCAATCCCACCATGGGGCCTGTCGAAATTGTAGTAGTTCTCCCATTCTTGGAGCTTTTCATTGAGTTGTTTTGAGTCATCAATTAATACTCCTTCGAGGAGCTTGTAGAACTCTTCACCATCAATCCGGTGGGAGCGTTCAACTTTGCCGTTTAGCCGAGGAGTAGCTGGCCTGATGTATTTATGCGTGTAACCCTTATCCAGAACATGCCAGTGGAATGAACTCTGAAATTCTGCGCCATTATCCGTCTGGATGGTTTCAATCTTGAAGGGAAAGCGTTCTTCAATGTAGTCGATGAAGGCGATCGCAGTCTTTTGATCACAGCGTGGGTAGATGCGAAGCACTCTCAGGCGGGTGCAGTCATCGATTGCCGTGAATTGGTAGTGCTTGCGCAGTTTTCCACGTTCATCTTTGATCGGTGCAAGAAACTTCACATCCACTTGAACATGGTGTCCCGGTCGCTGCTTCTCATAGCGCTTGAATCGTTCCTTATGGAGCTTGTAACGCTGAGACGAAGGAAGTCGATTCATCTCTAACCTTTTGAGGATTCGCCAAACTCCAGAGCAACTAATGCTGACCTGGTGATAACGAGTTAAGTACATAGCAATCTTCTGAGGTCCAAAGTGGTAGTTCTGGCGCAGATGAATGATTTTTTCAACCAGTTCGGCCTCGGTTGCATTTGGGCTGTGGTGAGGACGTTTGGAGCGATCTTTTAAGCCATCAAATCCGAACTCTTCATAGCGGCGCTGCCACCGATAGTAGACATTCCTGCTAATACCGTAATGACGGCAAGTGGCCGCGATACTTCCACCCACTTCTTCAGGATGGGTGAGAATCTCTAACCGATGCCGCGCCCTTCGTTCTAATTCCCGTTCACTGAACATCGCTAATCCCTTCAATTAGGGGCTTAGAATGTCACCAATCTTTGTCAGTTTTACACCTCACAACGCACTTAGCAATTCGAACGAAAATTCTTGAATTCGATTAATAGATTTTAAGCTCGATCTTATCTTTCTAAATCAAAGTTTAATCTTCTCTATAATTTCTAAGCTTGTTTTAATATTGCCATTTATTTCTGAAGGGATCTAGTACCCCAGCAATCCGCATCTTTTGCAATGAATGTAAAACCTGACAGAAAATGTTTGAGAAAAGGACTCTCTCCCTTCCTTATACCTCGAGTTAAGCACTCCAAAGCTTCGCAATGACTAATTGTTTTTTTGCATTGAATATTTCAATAAGCCGATTTGCAGATTCTACATACGCCCTTTCGCTCTCAATTTGCAGGGCTAGCTCTTGCTGTATGCGCAAGGGAGGTAAGGGAATTTTAATTTCCCTTAATCGGGTTTGATTCAACTTCGGAACCGTTACGCCGGATACAAACGGCATCAAATCCATTTGGTTCAGTAGAGTGACTAGATATACATCGTCCAATAGATCTCTGTTTGGCTTCAGCACATGGGCATGATTGTTCACCCAGTACTTACCTTCCGCTATAAATGCAGAGTTCTCTCCAGGTTCCCATTTAGCACCATCCTCGCCAAGGAGCACCAATCTTTCTTTAAATATGTAGCCTTCTACATGATCAAGAATCCCAGTTGCTCCATAATATGGAAACTTGCCCTTCTTGCGGTCAGACTTCGTAATTGGCTTCCGCTTAGAGTCGAGAATTTCCACTAATTCGCCCAGTGGAACCGCGATCCATTCTGGGTTTACTTCAATGCTTGCCCTCCAATTATCGACAACTTGTTTGGCTCCCGAGCTGATGGCTGCGAATGCATCAAGTTCTCTGACATATTTTTGTTGGATCTCCAAGGGAGGGAGTGGAATTTCAAAGCCCTTCAGCCATTCGGTACTCAAATTTTTCTGAGCTACGCCGCTTGAAGCCCTTATACATTCTTCTTCAAAGTTGTCAAGATTAAGTAGATGGAACAGATACCTTTCCGAAATTTGAGCACTGTTCTTTACTCTAAGACATGCAACTCTCTGGTTCAATGCCGCAGGTAGGAACTCTTTCGGAAGCAGAGCGACTCGTCCGACGTTACCCGTCAAAGAAACCAATAAATCATTTTCTTGAAGGAAATACTTTGCTATTTCTGCGTTCGCCGCCTCTGGATAATATTTAGGTTGATCATCTTTTATATACCCTTTTTGTACGTTAGTTATTCGAATTACGCGCGTACCTTTGTCTGAATACAATTCGCTCTTGAATGCGAACCCATTCAGAATATTCACGCAATCTCCAAGCGGAACGAGTGGCCATCCAGTTTCTCTTATAATCGAAATGTCTTTATATTTTTCCCCAGATAGGTTGTAATCTCCGGACTCTGCAACTTTTCCCCTAGAAACAAACGAAATCAGAGGACTTTCGACCGCCCTGCCTTCACGAAGATTTCGTAAAACATTCAGCGCGGAAGGGAGGTCGTTATCTTGAATTGCCTTCTTGGTTGAGCCCAAATCAAACCCGTCTGCAGTGACCTTTATAAATGCGACATCACTGCCAAGTTTTGCCATTTCAGGATCAATAAGCAGAATACTTGTCTTAACCCCGCTGTAAGGTTGAAAAACACCGCCAGGCAAGGACACCACGGCAAACAATCCATTTTCAAGCAAACTTTTTCGAAGTGCTTTATACGCGTTTCCTGATTGAAAAATTATCCCTTCGGGAACGATTATCCCCGCCCGTCCCTTTGGCTTTAGATGAGTGATTATGTAATCAACAAACAGAACTTCTGCACGGTTGGATGAGACGCCAAACTTATTGTGCGGTTTAATCCCCCCCTTCGGAGACATAAAAGGTGGATTTGCAAGAATGACATCAAATTTGTCATTCCATCGTTCTTCACTCGTGAGCGTGTCATATTGAAAAATCTGTGGATTCTTAAACTGATGTAGATACATGTTTACTTGGGCAATTCGCACCATAGTTGGATCGATATCGTAACCTTGCAGATTCGACATCAACTTTTTACGCTCATCCGGAGTTAACGGCTTTTCCTTTTTTTTCGGGTCATCTTTGCCATCATGTTGTTCAAGAATGTGGTTGTACGTACTAACCAAAAAACCGCCTGTGCCGCAAGCCGGATCAAGCACTTTGTCGTCTTTGGTTGGGTTAATTACATCGACAATAAAATCGATTATGTGCCGAGGGGTTCTGAATTGACCAGCATCGCCTTGAGAGGACATGATGGAAAGAAGATATTCATAGGCGTTACCCAGCTCTTCTGGATGACTGTAATCAAAATATGAAATTTCTTTGAGAAATAATCCGAGAGTTTCTGGCGAGCGATAAGGTAGAAAGGCTGCTCTGAAGATCGCTCTAAAAAGTTCTGGTAACTGCTTTGCCTCCGAAAACTTAGTTAACGCCTCGCTGTATAAGTCCATCTTTTCCTGATTACCCATTTTGGAGCTGACCAGATTACTCCAGGCGTACTTTTTCAATGTTCCAACAAAAAATGATGCTTCCCCACCGGCCTTAACAGAAGCTTGATCCATATCGTCCATGAATTTGTATATGAGCGCATAAGTAATTTGGTCGATCTGAGTTGTGGGATTCGGGGCAACGCCTACCAGAACATCCCGAGCCGCATCGATATGTCTCTTGGTATCAGAATTAAGCAAGTGATATTCCCGTCAGATGGTAGGCATAGTCCTGGACATATTGCGGAACAATGTTCTTAAAACCATTTAAGCGTTGATAATCTGAGAAATCAAATGAGGCGCAATTGTGGAACCGAGCTAGCTGCTTCGTCTTGACGATTTCTCGGACCTCATCATCCACTATAAAGGCTTTAAAAAAGTTCTTAACCGGCTGAAAGTGCTCCTGATCGACCTGGTGGGTCATCATGAATTTTTCCCACTCCGACTCCAGGAGCTCATCTTTCATCTCAAAAGCTCCCTTCTCGCCGAAGGCAACCTCTAGGAATTCTTTGATCGAGATACGCCGATCAACGTTAAAGACTTTCCGAATTCTCTCCAAATTTAGGAAATTTTTTGGCTTATCGAAGACATTTTCACGTACGAAATCCTCAGCAGCTTTGACATCACCATTTCTCCAAAGGGCTACCAAAACATCGTTGCTCATGACGTCTTGCTCGACCGCGGTTCTGAATCCCTCGCGGTCAATTTTCATGATGACACCTTCGGAGGTTTCAGTCAAAGTCGCAATTTCATCCGGAGTTGCTAGGTCTATATCACCCGTCGACCTGGGGAATATGGGTGCATCTTCAACTAAGGGATTGGCGCCTGCATTTATTCTAGGGAGCTTAAGTTTTTCATCGTAGTCGAATTCATTCTCAAAGTATTCGCAAGTGGCAAAGAAATCGAAAAACTTAAATTTGGACTTAGGAATGCTCTCATCAATGTCCGAATAATTGTTGTATTCGAAGTTCCACTTTCGAGTTCCGCGACCTTTCATCTGGACAAATTCAGATGGGCTGAAGACTGGGCGCATCAAGGCAATATTAAGAATGTCTTGGCAGTCATACCCAGTCGTCATCATTCCGACGGTTACTGCAATTCTGGTCTTGCTTGAGTCGTAACCCTCTGGATTCTTCACTTTGCCATTCAAGGCATTGTTAGCAAAGTTGATGGTCATTTGCTGCGCGCCAGACACATTAGAAGTCACTTGAACAGCAAAGTCAGACTGCCCATAAGTTTCTGGCCAGCGCTCAATCGCTAATTTATTCAAAATATTGGTAAGACGTGCTGCATGCTTTTGAGATACGGCAAAGACCAAGCTCTTACCGAAAAGTGAGGTACCTAATCCATTAGCTATCGGATCGTAGAGCCCATTCTCAAGAAAGGCTTCACACATTGCCAGATTAGTTTCATCATTAAAAATTGTACGTTCAAAGTCTCTCTCGTTGAATTGACCCTCGACCTCGACTCCAGACTCATCAAGCAGGCGAACTGCATACCCTTCATCTGAAAGCAGTTGAGTGGTTACTTCGGTACGAGCATCCACAAGGGTAGGCGTGATTAAATATCCGTCCTTTGCCCCTCTTTCAAGATCGTAAGAGAAAGTGGGATGTCCGGGTTCACATCCAAAAGTGCGGTAAGTGTCGATAAGAAGACGCCGCTCATACTCCCGTTGGTCGTCTGGATTCTCTGCATTTACCCCACGAAGGTAATTTCTAGGAGTCGCGGTTAAACCCAATTTGTAGCCGACAAAATATTCAAAAACAGCCCGTGAATTACCTCCGATGGAACGGTGGGCCTCATCGGAAATCACCAATTGAAAATCTGTAGGAGCGAATTCCTTTCGATATTTATCTCCAGCCAGGAATGATTGAACCGTCGAGACGACAATTTCGGCGTTAGCCCAGTCGTTGCGGCTCTCTTTAAATATCTTAACTGTGTAATCCCGACCCAGATATTGCACAAAGGCCTTATATGCCTGATCTTCAAGTTCAAGTCTGTCAACCAAAAAGAGAACTCGTTGAGCATTTCCAGACTTTAAAAATAATTTTATTACTGCCGCGGAGATGAGTGTTTTTCCAGTTCCTGTAGCCATTTCAAACAGGTAGCGCTGAGAGCCACGTTTCGCACTTTCTTGAATAGCCTTTAACGCGTCCACCTGGTACGGCCGAAGTTGCTTTAGATTGTTCTTTTTTAAGAATGCACCTACTCGTTCTGGATCATTGAAATCGGGATCAGATTTGTAATTCGGGTATTGGGTCGCAACGATGTAATTGGCATCAACCGCCGTCATGCCCAATTCATTCGGATTTGGCTGATAGGTTTTGTGTTGAGTGATCGACTCAGGAGTTGGAAAATTAATTATTCGCTCTGGATTTCCAAATGTGGTGTCCCAGAAATAGTGAAGGTCGCCGTTACTCAAAATAATAAATCGAGCACCTATCGCATTGGCGTATTTTCGAGCTTGTTCCTTTGCGCCAAGCGGATCTATCGTTGAGCGTTTGGCTTCCAAGACCACCAATGGTTTTTTGTTGCTATCCAGAAGTAAAAAATCGATAGCTCCAGATTGACCGCTGCGCGAAATGGCATTTTCTAAGTCATCACCGAGGTCTGCGTATTTGACTCCGGCTTCCACTTGAATATTTGCCGACCCCGCGGCACTGTCCTCAAATCGCCAGCCAGAAGCTTCCAGGAGCCTATTAATCTTTATGCGCGCCTGAGCCTCGTTCTCTTTAGGCATATCCCACTAAAGCCAATCCGGGGATGTGAGGTCGCCACGCATAGGTCAACGATAGCCAAATTCACCCTGTATAGGGTTGAGCACCTACCAAGCACCTTGCGAAAATGACTGCTGAAAAACACCTCGGTAGACCTTGGGTCCAAAAGTTAACGACCTTTAGGCGATCTCCGCAGTCGCAAACTTAGGAATCTGCACATCAGGACGCATGTGGCCTTGATGAGCCCGTAGTGCAGCCTCGTGATAGCGCTCGATCTCGGCGATCTTTGCCGGATCTTGGTAAGGCCGACCATCAACTAGAGGGCCAACTCCTCCATCCATGACTGCAACGACATCTTCTCCCGAAAGAGTTTTATAGGTCTCAAGTGCATGAGCAAGAGAAAGCACCTTCGCTCTGTTCTCGGTCAAGATCTGCTCTGCCTTAACGAGCAATCCCGCAAGGTTGCTTTCGATGCGATCGGCCAACATCCCTTTGATTGGTTTGGCATCATCGCCGGGACCTTTGCCTCCGCCAGGAGCGCCGACTTCAAATCGACGATTCGAAGCGTGGGAGCTGACAGTTGAGCCCATGCCCCAATGCCCTTCCATAAAGCTTGCAATCGTTGTTGCGCTCTCCAGGTCACCTGACACACCGGATGAGTTATCGCCCTGGAAGAACAAACGTTCTCCAGCGAGGGAAGCCAGTGAGACCAAGATGTCGGACTCATATTCGCTACGCCATCTGGTGAATTGATCATCTGGCGGAATAGAGGCAACCATTCCAAGGTAGTTAGAACCTTTTTCAATGGTGGCGAGATCGATCGACATGTGGTGACGAACGAGGTGTGCCATGACGCCATGACAGGCCTCGTGCACAGCAACCGCGTGACGTTCGCGCTCAATATATTCAACATCTTCTGCAGGACCAAGATCCTTCAATTGCTTTGCACGGATCACATCGGCAAATGAGATCGAATCACGGCCTTCTCTGATTGCAAGAATCAAAGCCTCGTTGATGGTGTCTTTAATGATTGCACCTGTTGCATAAGGCGTAATGACTGCAAGCTTTTCAACTTCTTCATCGGTGAGGTTGTTTGAAACCTTCGCGAGATAGCCCTGATAAGTGCGAACACGACCAGCCTTGCTTGGGTATCCCACGCGATACATGCGATCGATGCGGCCGGGGCGGAGTAGCGCTTCATCGAGTGCCTCAGGCAAGTTGGTAGCCATGACAACCAAGATCCGATACTTCGGTGGATTCTTAGGTCGAAGTCCCAGAGTTCTGCGAACAATGCGATTGAAGAATCCACGAGGCTTCTTCAAGCCAGATAATTCTGTGAGCAAAGCCTGCAGCGTTCCCATGCCACCACCGCCGCCAGCGAGAGCGGAGTTAGCAACAAAGCCTTCTTGTCCTGCTGCCATTGCCTCGCGCATTACAAGAGATGCCGCGGTTGGACTCAAGAAGTTTGCGCCATTGCATGAGTTTGCAAGGAAGGGAGACTTCTTGGCATATGCACCTTGGCCGCCACCGACTGCGGCGCCGCGGTTACCGAGGGAGTCTGCCTCATCGAAGAAGACCACGACCCCGCCGTAACGAAGAGCGAGTTTGCGAAGCTTTCTAAAGAGTGATTTAACTTTGAGTACGCCGACTCCGAAGAACATTGCGTTGAATGCGCCTGGATCAACGAAGACGAATGGCTTTCCGGTTTCACCGGCCATTGACTCGGCCATCAAAGTCTTTCCAGTACCTGGAGGACCCCAGAGCAGAATTCCGCCTGGAACATAACCACCGTGCTTCTCGATCTCTTCTGGAGTTTCAAGGAAGAAGAGATTCTCTCGAATCCGGTTGAGCACGTGATCCTGGCCCCAGACATCACTGAAACGGGTGCGGATATCGTCTGGGAAATAGGTATCAATTCCACCGCGGCTCAAGAACCAGAACATTGCGCCGAATTGGATAATGATGAAGAAAACCGCAAAAGCTAATTGCCCTAGGAGAGGCAGCGAGGACCAGAGCGCCTTAGGGGCTAAGAAGAGAGCAGTGATTGGGGCTTCCTTATAGACCGCTCCCAAAATAACTGCGAGCAGCGCAATAAGTAGAATGACTTTGATCAAGCGCGATATTCGGAACCGGTTCCAATCTCCGATTCGATTGATCTGGCGATCAACAAATGCGAAGTAGCGATTCCAAAAGCCATGATACGGAGCAAGTTTCTCGGCCAAGATAAAGTGAATCTGTCGAATTACTTCAATGCCAAACAAAGCCAAGAGCCACCAACGTGAGTGGACTTGCTGCACGATCGCATCATGAATAGTGAGGATCGGATCATTGGCAAGTGAAGCCCATACAAGCACAACAAAAACGAGCACGAAGGTTAGAAAGAACTTGATCCGATCAAACAATGGCAGATGGACGCGGGTCTTGCGATCTGTATCTCTTAACCGACTAGGAGTCACTTCTGTTTTGATCTCTTCAATAGACATTAGTTAGACCCCCTAAAGGTAAAAGACTTAACGATCTTTTCGATCAAGCTCTGATTCTTTGTGTAGCAAGCGGTAGTGCAGCGGGCAATAAACATGACAAGCATGTGGTGATCATTCGAGAGCAATCCAGTTTGATTGAGAGTCTGGCTCACACCGTTCGAGGTGAAATCAAAGACGGTGTGCACTCCGCGTCCACCCTTTTGAACCGCTTCTTCATCAGTGGCCACGTTATAAACAGGAATGGATGACGCAGTTCCATCCTCCCAAGTAGAAAGTGGTACAACAAGATTCCGTAGATCGTTATAAGAAACTTGCTGGATCTCATCATTTGTTAGCCCACGCACCCTCACATAGACCACCGGTTGATCTGGCGCGGTTAACGAGAGAACATCGCTCGCACTGAATTTAGATTGAGCAGAGAAAGCGATTTGATAGTGAACGAGTGCCAAGCGTTCTGCTGCACCTTGAGCAGTTGAAAGCGATTCTTCGTGATTCAAATCTTTTGTTGAGATCGTGTGCCAACCATTAGGAACAGCAAAGTAAACGCCATCTTTGCTATCGCTTCCGTATTGTTGCGAGCTCTGCGCACAGCCCGTGAGCACGAGAGAGCAAAGGGTCGCCACCGCGACCAGACTAAGTCCGCGTCGAAAAACCATTGGAATATCGTGCCGTAAATTGGCACTTTTGCTAACTCGAAATTAGCGGCTTTCCCGCGTCAAAGTGCCTTAACCCAGGCATCTGCAGATCTTGGATTAGCCGCCCCGTCGACATTTCTCGGAGCAGTACTTCACAGAATCCCAGTCGCGAGCCCATTTCTTTCGCCACTCAAAAGGGAGTTTGCATCTCTCGCAGACCTTGGGTTCAAAGCCATTCTTGACTTTAGCCTTCATGGGCTAACCCCCGCTCCAGGAGCTTGGTCCAATACCGAATTACAAATGAACTCCTGTGCGAAGCGATCCAGCGGTATCCCGTGCGACCGATCGGTCCGAAGGCGCGCAGAAAGAGAGCTGTAAACCGATTTCCCCTGGCTTTGAGCAGGAAGGCGATTGCAGCGGCGCCTGCATATTTGCCGGTCGGGGTTATTAAGAAGACCGATTGTGAACATTCCTGAAATGACAATCCATACTGCTCGAGTTCTGCCTCGTGGAAGGAGATCGAAGCTACTTCCAATTTAAGTTGCAGCCAACGAAGCCAAGCTATGCAGAAATCACATTGACCGTCGTAGATAACAATGGTGGAGATTGACTCATGAGTCACTTCAGCGCCTTGCTGATCGACCAGGCCTGCTTTCTGATTTCGGGAATTGCAGTACTTTCGAATGCCTCACCAGAACGAAGTGGTCCAATCGCATAAATATTTGCATACGTGGAGCCATCTGGCTTCTGCAACAAACCGGTAGAGACATCAACCGAAAGCCCCATACCTAAAGGTCCACGAGATGTCTTACCTTCATTAATAAGAGAGATACTTAGTGGGTCGGACAATTCATAATCACGACCGATACATACAGCTAAGTAATCCCCGTGGAAGGAGCGACCATTTTCTAAAGAGATTTTGACTGAATTCTCTGAAGCGGTGGCCCTTGAGACCTTTCCCTTAACTACTTGAATTCGATCTGCAATTATCTCTTCATCAACCCGATCAGCAATATCTGGGGCGATTCGATGTCTGCGCCTGGACCAGGATGAGCCATCAGTTCGTAAAAATTCTTCGCGCTCAGCAGGAGTAAAACTACGCCACATCGCCTCAGTTATGGGACGCAAACCATCAACTGCTTCACGCCATTTATCTCCCGCTGTCGATAAGTAGGTGCGGAGTTTTTCTAGCGTATTTACCTCGTCCAGAGTTGGATTAAATGGATTGATAGGTGCGCTCTGGTGACGTTCGGGCAAATTGCCTGAACCTGAAATAGCGATCACCTTGTTGTGGGGATTGCGTGCTAAATGAGTCATCGCGATATCAATAAAACTGAGGCTAGTTCCAAAGCAGATCAAGTTCTGACAAGCAGGAAGGTCATCCCCATCCCAAACATCAATAATGATGCGGGGATTTGCAGGATGCCCGAGCAGGAAATCAGGCACGCGAGCTTTGCCGTGGCCCATCGCCAACACAACTGTGTCGTAGATGCGAGTTGATCCCGAGGAAGAAGTGGCGGTCACCTGGCCACTATCTTGCTGCTCAATATCTATAACAAGATCTGGAATGTGGTTAACCGCAGTGCCGAGGCGATCTCGAAGATAGGTGCTGTAATTGCGGCGCTCCATAAAAGAATAAGCCGCAGCGCTTGACCATTGGACGAAATCATCTGGAGCATCTTCAATCGCGCTCATCTTCGCAGTCGGCACATTGAGCCGATGCATCGCGTCGCGAGTTTGATAGGCCAGCCCTTCACCCAAAAGTTCGCGTGGTTCAGCGATATCAATCTGATGTGGATCGACTCCACTACTAATCAGGGCAATCGCCGTGATTACTCCAGAAGCGCCTCCGCCAACAATCAAATATCTCTTGGGTGCCGAATCCATGCTCAGATCTTGCCATCATCTGGGAGCGAAGTTCTTACCGAGCAAGCCAGAGTGGGCTGAAGCCACCTAGTAGAGTTCTAGTCGGTGAAGATGGGATGAACATGAGTGAAACTAGCTCCTTTGATGCGACCGCGCCTTTGGCGGTTCGCCTTCGCCCTGCCTCAGTAAATGAGTTATTGGGTCAACACCATCTACTTCAACCTGGTTCGCCACTTGTGAGATTAATTGATGGTGAGGCCAAACACATCACCAGCGTTCTCCTTTATGGTCCTCCGGGAAGTGGCAAGACAACGCTTGCAAAGATGATCGCTCACTCTGACTCACGCGAGTTTGTGGAACTCTCAGCAGTAAGTAGTGGTGTCGCGCAAGTACGTGAGGTGTTGAACGATGCACAAGAGCGACTTAATACAGAAGGTCGAGAGACAGTTCTCTTTATTGATGAGGTGCATCGTTTCTCTAAGGCACAACAAGATGCGTTACTTCCTGGAGTAGAAAATCGCTGGGTGACTCTTGTAGCTGCGACTACTGAGAATCCATCGTTCTCCATCAACTCTCCCCTGCTTTCGCGCTCGATTGTGCTTACGCTCCGTGCCATTCCGGATGCCGATATCGGCAAGTTGATCGACCGCGCGCTGAGCGATCCGCGTGGATTAAATAATGAAGTCACGATCGAAGGTGATGCTCGAGATGCTCTGATCAGATTGGCCGCAGGTGATGCTAGACGCGCACTTACTTATCTCGAGGCAGCAGCAGGAGCCTCCGATAAAGAGATAACTACTTCAACTCTAAATAAGGCCGTGGATCGCGTTATCCAGAATTATGACCGTGGTGGAGATAATCACTATGACGTCTCCAGCGCCTTTATTAAAAGTATCCGCGGCTCCGATGTCGATGCAGCAATGCATTACTTAGCCCGCATGCTTGAGTCAGGCGAAGATCCCAGATTCATCGCCCGCAGGATGATGATCAGCGCGAGTGAAGATATTGGACTAGCTGATCCCCAGGCACTTGGGATTACAGTTGCAGCAGCTCAAGCCGTCGCCATGATTGGAATGCCGGAGGCTCGAATTATCCTGGCGGAGGCGGTCGCCTACTTGGCCACCGCCCCCAAATCGAACGCCGCCTATCTGGCGATCGACGGGGCGTTAGAAGATGTCAGAGCCGGCAAGGCAGGGCCCGTACCGGCCCATTTGCGAGACCCCAACTCGGGGGCGCTACGCGATCGCGCCGAAAATGCCAAGAGAGATGCCAACTCTTACATCTATCCCCATGACCTAGAAGCCGCTGTTGCGCAGCAGCAATACCTGCCAGATAACTTGGTTGGGGCGGAGTACTACCACCCTTCAACTCATGGTTATGAGTCGCGAATCAAGACCGCGCTGGAACAGATTAAAAAACTTCTTCGAGGAAAATAATTAAGACTTGGAAATTTTAAGAAGTTGATTCAAGGTTAATTGCTCGCCGTCTGAAGATAATTGTTTTTGTTCGATCCGCGAGCAGAGCGCCACAAAGACTGCCGCGGTTGTCATTGCATCTCCGAGTGCATGATGAGGTGTGTAAACAGGGAGGTTGAGTTTGCGCGCTAAGAATTCCAGTGAAGGCTCATGCCCAGTATCGCTCTCGGCATACCCAGCAAATCGAGCTAAGGCCGCGGTATCAATAACATCCTTGGGATATTTCTGACCATACTTACTTAACCGGTGAGAGAGGAATGCCTTCTCCACCCAACTAGCATGCGCTATCAAATATTTGCCAGAGATGTGTGCGATCAATTCGGGGATTACATCTTGAGCCGTACGAGCCTTACTCAAATCGACATCACGCAATCCATGGATCGCAATAGAAGCGGGCGAGGGACTTTGTGCGGGGATGATCTCAGCATATAAATTTCCGTCACCTTTAAATCTCCCGTCACTGATCGTGACAACTCCCACAGAGATCACTTCATCCTTGCGTAGATCAAGTCCAGTGGTTTCAACATCTACCGCGCAATATTCATAACTGCGCCAATGATCCGCGAGACGTTTTCCTAAGATCACGGAAGGCGCCGAACCCATTCGCTTTCAACCACGCCTTGAATATGAGAGATCGCCCGAAAGTTCTCCCGCAAATGGCGACGAGTAAGTGAATCGAGGGAATCAGGCGAGACCCAAGTAGTGGGGGCACGCCCTGCTCTAATTGCAGCGATCTCCTCATCAAATACGATCTGATGGATATTGGTGAATGCAGTGGTCAGAATTTCGCCTTCTTCACCTTGAAGTAAACCCGCTTCACTTGCTCGCTGTAGACGCTCAAGCGTTCCACCGCGGACATCGCCCTGAACAATCGCCATCCACCTCGCCAACGAGGCGATTGGAGAGAGGCCTCCCTCTTTGAGGTTAAGTCCCCCTCGGTTCTCGCCGCCGTGGTCCACGATGAAATCTTTCACGAACCCGATAGGAGGTTTCTTCGCTAAGGCGAAACGGAGTGCATCAGATAAATACTCCCTGGAGCGAGTTGTCTCGCGAATATTCTCCATAATGGTGCGACCCAGTGAGGTATTTGTAAGCGGCTGGTTGTCAGCAGCGATGGATGAGAGCAGCAAGGCCCCAGCTCTATGTGGGTCACTCAGCCAGGCGCTAGAGACTTCAATCCAGGCTGAGCGGGAGCGCGTAAAGAGTGTGTTGTCGGCATTGGCTCCATTAGGACAGCGCTCCAGCCCACATTTCTCCATCAGTTCAAGAATCTGTTTAGCGTTGTTAGTAATTTGATCCGAGGCATCAACATCACCTGGCTGATCAGCCCAGACGATCGCGGTGTCGACATCCGATGCTGGAAGAGGCTCACCGCGCGCAATCGATCCCAAGATTAACCAGGAGTGTGGAACCGGCTGATCGACCGAGCCGGATAAGGTCAGAACGCGTGTAAGTATCGCGCTCACGATTGCAGACATGAGGCCTGCAATATGCAGCGAAGGAATTCCATTGTCATGTAATTCAACGAGCGATGGTTTAAGTAATAAAGATGCCGCAGATAACTCCTCGATGCTACTTGCTGATTCGATCGCGGCGCGAATGAGTAATGGATTGCGCAGTTGCACTGAGGATAGATCCATCGCCCGCACTACACCCAGTGGTTTATCGAATTCATCTACAACAACTAGATGATGAACTCCACGTTCCACCATTTGCAAAAAGGCGCTAGCGAGGGTGACCTTGTTAGAGACGGTGATTAATGGAAAACTCATCATCGAAGCGACAGGTGAATCAATGGGAAGTAGTCCTCGACCAACCTTGCTTCTAAAATCACGATCGGTTACTAAGCCAATACCTTCACGAGTCTCGATGAGAGCAAAAGATTGGTCGCCCGCCGTCATTTTCGCGGCAACATCACGAATTGAATCATCTCCCTTTACCCAAAGTATTGGGCGCATGTAACGAGTGACATTTGATTGCGCATCTGAGAGGAGCGAACTAGATGTCAGGCGGTGCCTGGTGATCAGAGTTCCAAAATGGCCAAACTTAAGTGAGCTGGGATCCGATATAAATTCGCGGGGGTCTGGCATTCGATAGCAAAGGGTGTCCTCTGAAGTGCGAACCGAATACTGCGGAGGCAAACCAGTGAGCACCGAGATATGACCAAAGGCATCTCCTGGATGGAGCTCATCAACCACATTGCCCTTATCCAAGACCTCAACTGAACCCGTCCGAACCACGTAGAGGTGGTTTAAAGGATCTTCGCCTGCCTCAACGATCACGGTGCCGGCTACAAAATATTCCACATCAATCTGAGCCGAAATCTGCTCTAAATCTTGGTTTGAGAGTGCATTAAATGGAGGTTGCTTGGCGAGAAAATCAACAAACTCTTGCACTTGCTACCCTCCCCATACCTTGGCGCTCAGGGCCTACTCAACGCTTCTAAGTGAAGCACCTTTCTTGGCACCGCTCAAGAATTTTTGTAGCGGTACCTCTATTAAATAGAAGCTGATGAGAGCAAGGCCAAGCACAATTGCCATTATTTCGAGGACGTATCCATGAGGATTAAGCGCATGCTTGTAATAGAGGAAGATCACCGGCATATGCCAGATATAAATAGAGTATGAAAGCACTCCTAAAGTGCGCAGCGGTGCGAACGAGAGAACACGCCGCTTCATACGCCAAATAAATGACTTTTCCGCGATCTGACGATCAAGAAGCAAGATGAGAATCGCCGTACCTAACCCAGCGAATCCGGGGAATTGATATCCAATGCAGGCAGCGATAAGTCCTACCAACACGAGCGTGAAAAATAGTGGAGATTTCTTAACCAGCGATAAACACTTTTCGTAGTTGAGAGAGATGAGACACCCGACCAAGATCATCGTTGGGCGAAAAACAACGAGATTGAAGATGCCATCTTTATTCCAGGAGTAGTCAGGATAGTTAATCCAGAGGACGTGGATCCAGATCGCAGCGATCACAACGAGAAGGAATCCGGTAAAAACTCTCTTGTTAAAGAAGCGAAGAAAAAATAGGAGCGTGATAGGGAAGAGTAGATAGAACTGCTCCTCCGCACTCAGGCTCCAAAATGGACCAAAGAGATCGCCCCAGTGCAAGAAGTTCTTAACATAAAAGAGTGAGGCCAGAACTGGCTTGGTGTCTTGAGCTCTCTTAAATCCAACCACAAGGCTCGCAACCAGAATACTGATAGCCATAATCGGATAGAGACGAGCTACACGGCGCCTGTAGAAACTAGTAAGAGGTCGACCTTGCACCACCGTCGCCAATAAGACCTGAGTAATCAGATATCCCGAGAGAGTGAAGAAAATGTCGACTCCCAAAAAGCCTCTGCCGCCCAAATATCCAAGGTGGTGGAGCAAGACCACGATGATGGATAAGGCTCTAATCCCATCGAGCTCTGGACGATAGGTGATGTTCTTTCCGCGAATCTCTCTTGAAATACCGAACATCAAAGACTCCTCGTCCCTGCCATGTAGGTTAGTTGAACAATGCTAGGGCACTATCAAAGAACTACTGCTTAGGATGAGTCATCAGCCATGCCACCATTTCACTGGCAAAAAATGGGGATATGACGGGTGAATGTCCAGCGCCATCAATTCGCCAAAAATCTACAGATACGTCGGCGCTGCATCCTCCGAATTGAAAGATGGTCGTCTCATCACCAGGAATCGTTGGATCTAAATCCAACTTGTCTGGAAGTGCAGTCGCAGGCGTAGAACATTTCTCGATTGAGCCCCAATTACTAAAAGTCGCTTCCGCACCCGGTATAGGTTTCCCGCGAATATGGTTGTAGGCGTAGGTAACATCCTTTGTTCCCCATATTTGTAAAATATTTATTGGAGAGCTCGGTTTACATGCGGCCGCAGTTGTAAAACTTCCTCCTGCAATATTGATGATGGCGGCGATACGGCTTGAATATTTGCAGGCCAGCGCATTTGCCATGAATCCTCCATTGGAATGCCCGATGACATATATCCGTTTAGGGTCCACGGAATATCGCGCCGAGATTTTCTTAATAATGTTCATGATGTATGCGGCGTCATTGACCGGAGGCTTTTGGAAATCACAACATTCTGGAGTGGCGTTCCAAAATCGGGCTCCGAATTGATCGATCGTGCCATCCGGATGCACATATATGAATCCCGCTGACTGCGCCTCCGAAGTAAGGTGCAGATAATTTTCGAGTTGAGCACCAGTCTGTCCGTAACCAGAGAGGGCGATCACCAAAGGAACGGGATCTGATTTCTCATATGTGGATGGAATAAAAACATTGAATGGGCGAGAACCAGTAAAGGGAACTGTTGCTGCGTGGACAATTTGAGTGCTCAGCAACGAGAGCAAAACAACTGCAACAGTGAGGCGAACTTTCATGTGGAGTACACAAGGTGCGTTTTAACAGGATTGCCCTCAGGAATATTTGGATGCTCAAAAGTGAGTTCGGGACGTTCGCGTAAACCAATCTTTCGCATGACATTTATCGATGGCTGATTCTTTAGAGCGGTGTACGAATAAATAATGGGAAGAGCTAAATCTTTGAGTCCAAATTCAAGAACGGTCTTAGCCGCCTCTGTTGCATAGCCCTTGCCCCAATACTTCTTATCTAAGCGCCATCCAATCTCGTGGCAGGGCATAAAAGAGACTCCGGGGAGATCTTGATGTGCAAGCCCGATGAATCCCATAAATTCACCACTCGATTTCTCTTCAGCCGCCCATAAGCCAAAAGGATTTTCGTTGAGTCGATCTCGTAGTCGGTTAAAACTAGTCAGGGATTCTTCTGCCGTGTAGGTGCGCGGAAAATAGCGCAAGTTCTCTGCATCGGAATTGAGCGCGATCCAAGGCTCAAGATCACTCTCCTGCCATGCCCGGAGCAAGGTTCGAGGAGTATTGAGTTCGATCGCCATCTCTACCCCTCCATGCTCCTAAAAATTACAACCCAATGAACGGTGAGCGAAATAGGCATTTTATCCTTGAACTGCCCCAAACCAGTGGCTAACCTCTTTCCATGAGCAATCAAGTTGAAACCTTAGTAGATGTGCAACTCACCAACCGCAATCGCGCAACCGTCTTCTGGCGCGGCATCCTGGTTGTTCCGGTAGCGCTCTTCGCTGCATCCTTCGAACACATCGCGCGAGCAAACTGGGACTCAACTCCAATACTTGTAGCTCCAGCTTTCTTAGCGCTCGTCTTTCGCGCGGTCTATCCCAGCTATGTATTAACTTTCAATCACGCAGTAACTGAGCTCTCAACCCGAATCAGTTCATATGTGCTTCTTCTGACCGATGACTATCCCTCGATTGAACGTAATCCGAATATCGCTGTCATATTCCCCGATGTCGAAGGCGGCAAGAAACTTAATCGCTGGTTACCACTCGTTAAATGGTTCCTCGCTATTCCGCTCTATATCGTAGGAATTCTCTATGCCATCTTGACCCTAGTGCTTACATTCTTCGCCTGGATAACTACCTCGATCACAGGAAACTACCCAGAGTGGGCCGCAAAGGTCGCGCTTGGGACGATTGACTTCTGGAACCGCGTTTATGGATACTCGTTGCTGCTCGTCACCGACGAATACCCTTCATTTAGCCTTTAACAAGATTTAAGGAACTTTTCTCTTAAAGCTCTTGCCTTTGCCTCCACTTGAGAGCACGATTACAACTCAGGTGAACAAAGGAGTTCGCATGAAAGTCTCATCACTTATTACTGGCAAAGCGGTTTACAGCGTTACCGCAGAAACCTCAATTGCAACGCTTGTCGAAAAATTAGCATCGCTTAAAGTCGGTGCACTTGTTGTATCCCCCGATGGAATTCGAATCGCCGGAATAGTCTCAGAACGAGATATTGTCGCCGCGCTTCCGATTCATTTTCACGAACTCGGAAGATTGCATGTGCGAGACATCATGACGGTGAACGTCACAACCTGTACTCCTAATACAACGGTGGCAGAGTTAATGGCAATTATGACTGAACGTCGCATTCGCCATGTGCCAGTCGTCAATGAAGCAGGTGACCTGGTATCGATTGTTTCGATCGGAGATGTCGTTAAGTCGTACGTCAACGAGATTGATTCAGAGAGAAGCGCACTCGTCGATTACGTACAGAATCCTAGATAAACCAGTTAAATTACTTAACGAACCGTTCCAAATCTGAAGGCAATTCAGGTGAGCTGAAGAGCCACGATTCAAATTCGCCACTCTTGAAGGTGATTTTGTATCCGGGTTCCTTCTTGTAAACCGCGGCAAATGATTTCGAACCCATCTTGCGCCAGGTACCTAACCCAACCGTTCCGGGAATGCCAGTTCCAGGTGCGCGAACCCCTCGCCATCCAGAGAAATTCCAAAAATTATCTATTGGCTCAATTTTCACGATGTCATCTATTTTGGCGCGAGGGTTCTTGTGGAATCCCCAAAATTTTTCACCCGCACTGAGAGCAAGTACCACTTCACTACCAACAATTGTGGCTCTGGCCATTGACCTTCATCCTCCTACTTTCTAACTTTCTTAAGATTAACGCTCTTGAGAATAATTGTTGCAAGAAAATATCCGGCGGTGCTGAGTGCTATCGCCCAAATGAGTCCTATTACTACGACTAGTGCTGCGGTGATCAGAAGAGTCGCTGCATCTAGACGAGTTGTCTTGAGCATCTCCTTAAGATTTGCTGGGCTGGCGATCCGATAAGAAGTTCCGATCAAGACGGCGCCAAGCGCAGCTGTAGGTATGTGAGCGATGACTGGATTGAGCACGAGAACCACCAGCAGCAAAAATCCCGCATGGGTAATGGAGGAGATTCGACTCTGGGCTTTCGATCTAACGTTAACGCTAGTCCGTGCGATCGCGCCGGTGGCAGGCATTCCTCCAACCATAGAAGAGATCATCGTTGCCAGACCCTGACCGATGAGCTCTCGATTTGGCTTATAACTAACCGCCGACTCATGAATGTGTGCCATCTGATCTGCGACTCGAGCAGATAAGAGAGATTCAATTGCAGCAAGTAGCGCTATCTCAACCGCGCCAACTACCAGAGCAGAGAGACCTATGTGGCTCTTGGAGAGAGAAACGTGTTGGTAGAGGGAGCGCGGCAAGTTACCAATGAGAGGTGTGTGTAGCGAAAAGATGGGAACCAGAAAGGTAGCGACGATGATTGCTACAAAACTGGCTGGAATATGTACCTTGATCTTGAGTAATCTAGAAATTCTGGGGTAATTAAATTTCACAAGCAGCGTGATGACCATCAGCGCTAATGAACTCCAGTGAAGTCCAGCAGATAGTGCTCCACGAAAAGTCCGCCACGCGGTAACCAATGTATTTGCACCACTGATTGAGTGAAAGGCAAGTACGGATGGAAGTTGTTGCAGAGCGATTACCAAGGCAATGCCCAGCGTGAATCCCTCCATGACTGGCCAGGGAACTCGTCTGATAAGCGCCCCGCAGTGAGTAAGACCCATAACGACTACCAGTACTCCAGCCGCCAATCCAAGCGGTGCGAGCGAAGCGGTACCGCATTTCAACACAATTGGAATCAGAACTACGGTCATGGCTCCGGTCGGTCCGCTCACCTGGAAATTAGATCCCCCAAAAATTGCAGCAATCAAACCGGCATAAATCGCGGTAATCAGCCCTGCTCGTGCTCCGGCACCTGCTGTGATGCCAAAGGCTAGCGCCAGCGGAAGAGCCACAATCCCTACAGTGATTCCAGCGATTACATCATGGCGCCAATATTTTTTAGCGCCCACATAGTCGGACTTACTCGGCAAAAGTTCGGTTATATAACTCATCTCTCCTACTTCGTCTGTCTCTTAAGAGTAAGAGATCCTGCTGCCAAGATTCCGGCCAAGAACAGAAAGATCAAGAGTGAGTCGTTCATGATCGACCCTTGATTGGAGATGACCTTCTTGGTCGCATCGATCGCATAGGAGAGCGGCAAGTAGTTTGAGAGATCGTTAAGAAGGCGAGGCATCATTGGGCGTGGAACGAGTAGTCCGCTCAACAGCAATTGCGGCAGCAATATCGCAGGCATGAATTGGATCGCTTGAAACTCAGTCTTGGCAAAGGTGCTGACAGCAAGACCAATAGCTAGGCCGATCAAGGCATCGAGAATCGCGGCGTAAATCAAGGTGATTTGTAGGCCTGCGATCTTTAGCCCAAGAACCCAGATGGCGTACGAAGAGACTGCAGTTGCTTGGAACAAGCTAGCCAAACCGAAGGCGATGGCATATCCCCCGATAAATTCCACCTTTGCTAGCGGTGAGATCATTAGCCTCTCTAAAGTCCCACTTGATCTCTCACGTAACGTTGCTACGGAGGTGATCAAGAACATGACCAACATGGGAAAGACACCGAGCATTGATCCGGCAACTCGTTGGAATAGATCTGGATTGGACCAGTAGACATATTTGAGAATTGTCATGAGCAACGCTGGAGATAAGAAGAGTAGCGCGAGAGTTCTTGGGTCATGAAGAAGTTGAAGTAAAACCCTCTTGGTCATAGCTATAAGTCGGGAAAGTTTCATCGCTCTCCAATCAGGGAGATAAATACATCATCCATACGACTCTCTCCGGTTCGAGTGCGCAACTCAGCAGGTGTCCCTTGCGCCAGTACCTCACCATTTCGCAGGAGGATGAGTTGATGGCAACTATCGGCTTCATCCATCACATGGCTACTCACTAGAAGGGTCTTGCCCTGTTGGGCCAGCGAATTAAATAACCGCCAGAGCTGAACGCGTAATACTGGGTCTAATCCCACAGTTGGCTCATCAAGAATCAAGAGTTGCGGACTTCCCACGAGCGTCGTCGCCAGTGCCAATCGCGCGCGTTCACCACCTGATAGCGAGCTCGCCATTTGGTGCGCATTCCGAGTGAGATCAACCTCTTCCAAAATCTGCGCAGGGCTCTTCTCATTTTTTTGATAGAGCGCCGCAAAGAATTCAATATTCTGAATGCAGGTTAGATCTGAATAAACGCTGGCACTCTGCGTCGAATATCCGATCTCGTGCCGCAGCGCCTTACTGGCGGCGGGGCGACCGAGAACCGAAATCTCGCCGCTCTCTATTTTCTGTAGCCCAACAATCGATCGCATAAGCGTCGTCTTACCGCTTCCGCTGGGACCGAGTAGACCCATGATCACTCCCTGAGGAATATCTAGATCTAGATCATGCAAGATGTGATTGCCGCCTCGCTTCACATTGAGGCGGCGACACTGAATCGCGGAAGACACATTTCGCATCATACGACTCGGTACTGTGAAAGAGCTCCAGATTCCGGTGGCTAGCACTTATATTCATTGGTGGAATACTTAAACTGTGGGGAAGATAAGCGCGGGCCTGCAAGATAGTTGGTGGATGTTCTTCGACACCTTCTGGGCGCTAGTTCTCGGTTTCACTATTTCGGGTGCAATTCAGGCCTTCACCTCACGAGAGAAGGCGCTAGCAACGCTTGGTAATCACAAGCCGAAGACCATTGCCAAGGCTTCATTTCTCGGCGCAATAAGTTCTAGTTGTTCGTACGCAGCAAGTGCAATCGCCAAGAGTCTGATCGATAAAGGTGCGGATTTCACCACCGCCATAGTCTTTATGTTCGCAAGTACAAATTTGGTCTTCGAACTCGGTTTAGTGATGTGGACGCTATTGGGTTGGCAATTTGCTCTCGCTGAATTTATCGGTGGGTTCATCATGATTGCGCTACTTACCGCAATCCTCCCGCACCTCAACATTGCCCGTCGACCCCGGATGCTACAGATGGCTGATGACTCAACTGCGCAGATGAAATCAACCTGGCGCGATGCCGCTGGATTTACTGTTGGCGATCTGACCATGGTTCGCTTCGAACTTCTTATCGGATTTATAGTTGCCGGCTTAGCAGATACCTTGATACCCATTTCATGGTGGCATCATCTCTTTTTGTCGGGCCACGGCACCCTATCCGCAATTGAGAATGTGGTTCTGGGACCATTTATCGCATTCATCAGTTTCGTCTGTTCTGTGGGAAATGTTCCGCTTGGTGCGGCGCTCTGGAACTCTGGGATCTCCTTCGGTGGCACCATCTCCTTCATATTCGCTGACCTGGTTGCACTTCCGTTAGTCATGATCTATCGGAAATTTTATGGAAAACAATTGACAGTTAAGTTAGTCGCAATTTTCTGGTTCACCATGAGTTTTTCGGGTTTCTTAACGGAGAAGCTCTTCAGCGTTCTAAACATTCTCCCAACTAAACGCACGCTTGTTCCACATGCCTCACGTATAGGAGAGAACCTCACTAGCTGGTTCAACTTGTTCGCACTGATTCTTACAACCATAATCGCCTGGCTCTATCTCACGAGATCTAAGTCCGAGGAGAGCCCCTACGCCAAAGATCCTATCTGCGGCATGCAGGTTGAAAAATCTACTGCTGCGGCCACTTTTGTTCACGAGGGAACGACTTACTACTTCTGCGCACCAAGTTGTACGGAGAGCTTCAAGAACTCCGTATCAGCGTAAGCCGCTTCTGTACCAGCGCTCCCGATAAGAGCACCAGCAGACCACCGACAACTTGAGTCACCTTGAAACTCTCTTTGAGGAGCCAGATTCCGAGCAAGGTTGCGACGACTGGAGTTATGTATGTAACGGTGCTGGCGATCAAACTTCCCGCCAAACGCACGTTGCGGAAATTCCAGATGTAAGCAAAGCCTGTACCAAATGCGCCCAAAATCAATATCCCCCAGATCGATTTGGCGCTCCAGGCTGCGTGGGTGATCCCATGAAGGAGAGCAAATGGGGCAAGAATGATCGCACTTGTTGTCACCTGAGTTGCCGCAAGTGCACGCGGTGAATATTCCAACACATTCACGTAGCGACGTGAATACGGAAAAGAGATGCCGTAACAGAGTGTGGCGCAGAGCAGTTCGATAACCCCTCGCCACGAATTGGAACTCAAACCCGAGAAGGCACCGGTGACCAGAATGATTCCAATAAAACCAACAACTACTCCGATGGCTTGATTGGCATCAATCTTCTGCTCTCGAAATCCAACGGTGATAACCAAGACCGTCATAAGTGGAGTGGTTGCATTAAGCAATCCCGCCATGACGCTGGAGACATGTGTCTCACCTAATGCAAAGAGATACCCCGGAATGGCGTTGAGGAGTAAGGCCACGACCGCAATGTGCCCCAGATCGCGCACTTTGTGTGGCAACCGAGTTTTAATGGCAAGACAGTAAATAAGAAGTGTGGCTCCGCCAATTGCTCCGCGCATAAATGCCACACCGATTGAGTTAAGGGTTAATAGCCCCCACTTAATAAAGAGGAATGAGGCACCCCACGTTATTCCAAGGGCGATAAATCCAGGCAACCACTTAGTACTCGGCGCCTTTGACATTGCGCCATTCAATCATGAAGCCAGAACGGCTCGAGCGATATTTGCATCTTTAGCGAAGACCATAACGCGTGGACCTTCGAGTGTTTGAGTTAAGTTGGCCTTGATTCCTGCTTCAAGGAGTTTCTGACGGAGCATCTCTCCCTCAATAAAATTCTTGGGGGCCGCTACCGAGACAAAGAGGCCATACTCATCGGCTTTTCCACGACGCCCGGGTCTTTCAACGAGAGATTTTCCATTGCTAAAAGCCCAGCGCAGGATGAGCGCCAGAAAAGCTACAACGGCAAATCCCGCAAAGCTTTTGAAAAAAAGTCCGTTATCGATTCCCCCGAGCATGGACAAACGCTACCTGGTTGATTCAATCCTTGAAGGTGCAACTACTTTGTAGCAAACTATTCGCATGTCGAGCAAGGATGTGGCCGCCAAAATCCTCTCAGAGGCAGGAATCCCGATTAATGGATCGGAACCTTGGAGTATCAGGGTTCACAATGAGAAGGTCTGGGATCGAGTTATCTCCCAGAAACAGCTAGGTTTCGCGGAAAGCTATATGGATGGCTGGTGGGACTGCGACGCCCTCGACGTCATGCTCACCAAGTTGCTCTCAATCAATGTACTTGCCTTGCTCAAGCCAAGTCCCGCCTTGGCGATGCACGTTGCCAAGTCATACATCATGAACAATCAAACCAAGAGGCGTGCGGCCGAAAATGCTAAGCATCACTACAACATTGGAAATGACCTCTACTCCAGGATGCTAGATGAGGAGATGGTCTACTCCTGCGCCTACTGGGCCAAAGCCCACACCTTGGGGGAAGCCCAATTAGCCAAATTCGATCTTATCTGCCGCAAGCTGGAGCTCCAGCCAGGAATGCGCCTCCTCGACATCGGTAGTGGTTGGGGCGGCTTCTTGCGCTATGCCGTAAGGAATTATGGCGTTGAGGCGACCGGTATCTCGCCCGCAGATAATCAAATCAATCTAGCGCGGGAGAAATCAGAAGGCCTGGGAATCAAATTTATCCAGCAAGATTATCGAGACTTGAGTGGACAATACGATCGCATCGTCTCGATCGGAATGATGGAACACGTTGGCCCTAAAAATTACAAGACCTTCTTCGGCAAATGCGATGAGTTATTGACCCGGGATGGTCGGATGTTGCATCACACCATTTCATCAAATCTCTCCAAGCAAGTCACTGACCCATTCTTTGATCGCTATATCTTCCCAGGCGGGGTTCTGCCTTCGCTGGCGCAGATTGCAGGCGCTGTTGAGAATGTCTTTGTCATCGAAGATGTCCATAACTTTGGTCCGTACTATGACCGCACCCTGCTTGAATGGCATCGCAATATTTCGGCGAAATGGGCGGAGATTCCACAATACGACGAGCGATTTAGGCGGATGTGGAACTACTACTTGCTCTCGTCGGCGGCTGGATTCCGCGCCGGTCACTTACAACTTCTGCAATGCGTCTTTCAGAGAGTCGGTCAACGACCAACGTACATCACTGCCCGCTAGCGCTTGCGAGCCGTTGTAAAACGGGGACGACCTGTTAGATCCTTAACTCCAGTGATCTCAACGAAATTCTCGGCGAGCGCCTTTGCGATTGCCGGAGCCTGGGTTTCGTGATGTTCGAGCGCCAAGAATCCACCAGGCGTTAATAGCCGCTCCGCCGCCGCAATAAATTGGAGCGGGATGGCCATCCCTGCAGAGTCTCCGCCAAAGAGCGCACTAGATGGCTCCTTGCGAACCTCAACCGCCAGATTTTCTCCCGTCGGAATGTAGGGAGGATTGGCAACCACGATCTCGAATTTTTCACCTGGGCAAGCATCTACAATGCTTGCTGGAACAATCCGAACCTTAGGTGCGAGTGAGTCAACATTTTTTGCAAGCCACTGACTTGCCTCGGGCGAGATCTCAACCGCAGTGACATCAGTACTTGATCGCTCACAGGCAATCGAGATCGCGATACACCCTGATCCAGATCCCAAATCAACAACCTTGGTTTTGGCAGGGCTTTTGCGATCAATCTCTTCTAGGGCTAAAGCGACCAGTGACTCTGTCTCTGGCCGTGGAATCAGAACGCCGGGACCTACCTGATACTCCAAATATCTAAATGGGGCGGTGCCGGTTATATATTGAACCGGTTCACCATTTTGTCGGCGCAAAACCAACCGTCTTAATTCGCGATCTAAAGAGTTAATCTCTTCATCGTTCATCCGAAGCAACTTCAGTTGTACCTCGGTACGAGTGCACTGCAACAGATGTTCCAACAAAATTGTTGCATCAACCTCTGGTATGCCTTGCGCCTTGAAATAATCTCGGGTCTGGCGCAGTAGATCTTTGGCCATAGGAATTAATGGTCCCCTGATGCCAACTTCGTTGCCTTATCTGCCTCTAAGAGCGCAGCAATAACATCGTCGAGCTCACCGTTAAGAACAGCATCCAAGTTATTTGCTTTGAAATTAACCCGATGATCGCTCAAGCGATTTTCTGGAAAGTTATAGGTACGGATTCGCTCGGAACGATCTACAGAGCGAACTTGGGCGTTGCGCTCCAGCGATGCGATCCGATCTGCCTCCTCTTGGGCAGCGGCCAACATTCGAGCCCGCAAGATTCGGAGAGCCGACTCCTTATTTTGGAGTTGTGACTTCTCGTTTTGGCAAGAGACCACAATCCCAGTTGGGATATGCGTAATACGAACAGCGGAGTCGGTGGTGTTCACCGATTGACCTCCTGGGCCAGATGAGCGGTAGACATCGATTCGGAGATCTTGCTGGCGAATCTCAACATCAACCTCATCGGCCTCGGCCAAGATGAGCACGCCTGCTGCGGAGGTATGAATGCGGCCTTGGGACTCGGTCTCAGGCACGCGCTGAACCCGGTGGACTCCACCTTCAAATTTCAGTTTTGCATACGGAGTCTTGCCTGGCTCGCCCACGCCCTTAGATTTGATGGCCATCGATACATCTTTATAGCCACCCATCTCAGAGTCGGTGGCATCAATAATCTCGGTCTTCCAACCTTGGCGTTCGGCATAGCGTTGGTACATTCGAAGAAGGTCGCCGGCAAAGAGAGCCGACTCATCGCCACCAACTCCAGCCTTGATCTCCATAATGACATCGCGGTCATCGTTGGGGTCACGCGGAAGGAGAAGTTCTTCTAATTTAGCTTCGCTCTCGGCGAGCGCACTTTCGAGGGCAGGAATCTCTGCAGCAAAGTCGGGATCCTCAGCGGCCATCTCGCGCCCGGCAGCAAGATCATCAGTCGCACTCTTCCAGGCGCGGTATCCCGCGATCACTGGTCCGAGTTCGGCATAGCGCTTTCCCAGGCGACGGGCCTTGCCCTGGTCACTGTGAATAGAAGGGTCGGCGAGTTCTTTCTCAAGCTCGACATACTCATCGAGAAGCTCGTGGACATTTCCGAACTTGTCATGTGATTGGCTCATGCGATCTCCCTTCCTCTATCAACTCTGACTTATCTATCTACGGCTACAAATAAAAGAGACCGCGCCCACCCATGACAGGGTGAGCCGCGGTCTCTAGAAGAAAGCTACTTAGTCTCTGTTGCCTTGCCGAAGCGCTTCTCGAAGGCAGCTACGCGTCCGCCGGTATCGAGGATACGTTGCTTTCCGGTGTAGAAAGGATGGCAAGCAGAACAGACTTCAACATAAATTGAACCTGATGCTTTTGTGGAGCGAGTCGTGAAGACCTGGCCGCAACCGCAGGTAACGGTTGTCTCAATGTAATCTGGATGAATCTCTGGCTTCATGGAGGAACCTCTTTAGGTACTGATGGGCTTACTGGGTCGGAAATCCCGTGAACCAGCAGGGATAAGGTTACAAGGTTAGAGGCGGTCTAGGAAATTGGCCTCGACTTACACCTAGTCTGGTTTAGTAGTAACCGCGCCAGTGGGTGGTGGCGAGCGCCTTGCATGGGGTGCCATAGCGAATCTTGATGTAGCGAATTCCCCACTTAATTTGTGTTACTGGATTGGTGCGCCAATCGGTGGCCACGACATCCATCTTGTTGCCAGGGAGAGCTTGAGCAATGCCGACCGCACCGCTCGAGTAATTATGTGCTCTAAAGTTCCAGTGACTCTCACCATTCCAAAGCGCATTGAGGCAAGACATCTGACGAGCGTTCCATTTATATGTAGAAGCCACGATCTCTTGGGCCACAACCTTGGCGCCTTCGGGAGTTTTTGCGAGTTGGATCTGACGAGCGGCCTGAGAGACCAAGGCCATCTCACCGGCATCTACCGAAGTGGCAGTGCCCAGGTCGATCAGTCCGAAATTTTGGGTAAGGGCAACGGTCGGATCAATCATTACCGCCGGAGCCGTTGGGGTATCTGGAAGGGTTATGGTCTGGCCGAAGTCGACCTCAGCGAAAGTGGTGTTAACCGAGGCGAGAATTGTGATGGCCAGCGCCGTCGTCATGACGATGAAAGGTTTACGGAATGAGTGAACCACGGCTCTGCCTCCTTAGCTCTAGTCGATCTTGCCCTTCGTTGCGCCCAGCAGCTTCGCGATTCGAAGCCATCCAGAGCGCCTGACAGGTTTTAGAGTTACAGAGGTGTTCGGCAGAGGCAAATTTTAACCCGCATACCTCCAAAAAAATTTTTTATTCTCAGAAATGGTCATTTCTAAAGGTGCAGGTCAGCCCGTATGAAACCCTTTATGTCCGAAATGTCCGCAGGGGCTCTTTTTTAGCCCTTCAGAGCCAAATTAGGCAAGGAAATTAATTGGCTCTTCCAGCATCTCGGTGACCAGAGCGGCGATCGGAGAGCGCTCTGACCTGGTCAAGGTGACATGAGCGAAGAGTGGATGGCCCTTGAGGGACTCGACCACTGCCACAACGCCATCGTGACGACCAACCCGAAGGTTGTCGCGTTGTGCGATGTCGTGGGTGAGGATGACTCGAGAGCCCTGGCCGATTCTGGAGAGGACGGTGAGCAAAACTCCGCGCTCCAAGGACTGGGCCTCATCGACTATGACAAAGGAATCGTGGAGAGAGCGACCTCGAATGTGGGTCAGGGGGAGAACTTCAATCAAGCCGCGGTCGATGATCTCATCGATAACGGTCTGACTGACCAACGCTCCCAAAGTATCGAAGATCGCCTGAGCCCAAGGCGACATCTTTTCGCCTTCACTGCCAGGTAGGTAACCAAGCTCTTGACCGCCCACTGCATAGAGAGGTCTGAAAATTACAACCTTCTTGTGATGGCGACGTTCGAGTACCGCTTCAAGTCCGGCACAAAGTGCGAGCGCAGATTTTCCGGTTCCGGCTCTGCCACCAAGTGAGACGATCCCGATCTCATTATCAAGAAGGAGATCCAGAGCGACTCGCTGCTCGGCAGATCTGCCATGCAATCCAAAGGCAGAGCGATCGCCTCTTACTAATTGCAATTGCTTATCAGCGGTGACTCGAGCGAGAGCGCTTCCCTTTTCGGAGTGGAGCACGATTCCGGTGTGGCAAGGATGTTCGCGTGCTAACTCATGAGCGGTTCGATCATTCTCATAAAGGGAGTCGATCACCGATCCCCCGACATTCGCCTCAATCATTCCGGTCCAGCCAGAGCTAGAGGCCAACTCGTGGCGATACTCCTCTGACTCAACACCTACCGACGAAGCCTTTACTCGAAGCGGGAGGTCCTTAGTGACCAGGACTACCTCCCGGCTCTCGGCCATCAGGTTACGAGCAATGGCCAAGATTCGAGAATCATTTGAGCCATCGCGCAGGAAGCCAGCCGGTAGGGATGTGGGATCTGAGTGATTGAGCTCCACCTTGAGGGTGCCGCCTAGATCATTGATCGCGATGGATTGGTCCAAACGACCATGGCTAATGCGGAGGTCATCGAGGGTTCGAAGCGCGGCTCTGGCGAAGTACCCCAGCTCAGGATGGTCCCGTTTACTCTCGAGCTCACCTATAACCACGATCGGGATTATGACTTCATGCTCGGCGAAGCGAGCAAGTGCGGCCGGATCTGCCAGCAAGACACTGGTGTCAATTACGTAGGTCTTGCGCCCTTTATTTTGGCTCTTTGCCAAGAGGTCCTCGCGTTTTCCATATTGAGATGTACCCAAGTGGCTTCTATTTGCAGGGGTACAAATAGAACTTATGCCTCATAAAGTAAAACTCGCGAGCCCTCGGGGGTGAGCGACACGCGGTACTGGAAGGTTAATTTACGCAATAGCCCAGAGCGCCCGGGCTACCGCCCGAAACGGCGGTTGCGCTGGGCGTAGGCACGTAAAGCACGCAAAAAATCGACGCGGCGAAAGTCGGGCCAATATGCCTCACAGAAATAGAACTCAGAGTGGGCTGATTGCCAGAGCAGAAAGCCTGATAAACGCTGTTCACCCGAGGTTCTAATGACGAGTTCGGGGTCAGGCATTCCCGCGGTGTACAGATGTTTGCTCACTTGATCTATAGATATGGATTCAGCAATTTCATCGGCACTCTTGCCTTGAACAATTCCATCCTTAATGAAATTTCGAACTGCATCAACGATCTCGTGACGCCCCCCATAACCGATCGCTACATTGACCACAACATCGGTCCGACCCTTGCTGCGAATTTCTACATCGCGCAACTTTGTCTGCAGCCACTCTGGCAATAACTCCAACGCCCCTAGCGGTTTGATCTCCCACTTTCCGAGTTGATCGAGGTGATCTACGGCTGTGGCGATAATTTTTAAGAGCGCATCAAGTTCACCTGGATCGCGATTTAAATTATCGGTAGAGAGCAACCACAAGGTGATGATGGAGACATCGGCCTCTTCGCACCAATTAAGAAGTTCAATGATCTTTGAGGCACCGGCGCGATGACCTTCTTCTGGATTGGCTCCAAAATTTGATTTAGCCCATCGACGATTTCCATCCAAGATGACACCCACGTGGTGCGGAGTCTGAGTGAAATCAAGCTGACGTAAAAGGCGACGCTCATAGAGCGGATAAAGCATCGCTTTGACAGCGCGCTTTAAAGGGTTACTCATTTTTTCTTGAAATCACTCATTGCTTTGCGCTCTGCGATGAACGAGGCGACGGGCAGGGTGCCAGCGAGGATAAATGCGATGGTGGTTGGGAAACTCTTACGAGCTTTGAGCGAGTAATTAAATGCGGTGATGACGTATATCGGATAGGTAAATCCGTGGACAATTGCTATCCAGGCCCAGCGCACCTGTGCCCCCGAGTAGTGATGAAGTATGTGATTTTCGGGCACTTCAACGAACCAGAGCAAGAGAGACATACAACCCGACCAGAAGGCCATGATCCGATACCTTTGTAGCGCACCCTCTAAACCCTTTTTCATACTCCCACCTTATCCGCGATTTCATGGAGTTTGGCATTGCGCCTTGAGATAAATGGAGCAGCAATAACGAGTAGCGCCATGAACCACCAGATCACTACATAAGAGATGTGCTGCCAATAAAAACCAGATATTGATTCTAGGAGAACTGGAGCCGGTACCCGCGATCCAGCTACAACCTGACCCGATGGAGTTACCTCCTGAGTAGCGATCACATAACCATCAAAGAGGTTGTATCCCGAGCCAGCAACCAGGGCGGGATCCAAGCGGCCGAGTGAGGTATCAGAGTTAAGACCATGATCTTCTTGTTGTCGAGGATAGAGGCGGCCTTGAATTTTTAAAGTTTGCGTGGTCGGCTTGAGGGAACCATCGTTAAGTCCGCGGACAACCAAGATGGCTCTGTTATCCGAAATAAGAAAGAGTCCCGCCGCTAGGTCCTTATAACCAAGACCCGTAACCAGTTGAGTCGGTGCCACATAATTTTTAACGTAGTGCCCCTCCATGGTCACAATTCGATTGACCGCTGCTGTATAAATATTCTTTCCAGCGGCATCAATGGAGGTAAGTGGAACTGGCACTGAGCTAGGAATTACCTTCCCCTGGCGCGAAGTTGCTTGGGCGCGATGCCACTGCCACAGTCCAAGTTCAAAAAAGACGCCAGCACCAAGGATTACTGCAAGAACCGTCGAGATAACTTTGAGCGAATTACTCTTGTTCATCAGTTGGCTTTGAGGCGCGCTTATATCTGCGATAAAAACTAGTAAGAAGAACGACGAATGCAATAGTCAAAGCGATCATGATGAGTGATCCAGCTAGCCCGGTATTGATATCTGGGGAGTCGTTCATGCCCCGATTATCCTATGAATTTCTGACCTATGCTTACCTACATGAGCGAGCGCGAGAGTGATGACTATCTCCAAGCGCGCTATGGCAACTCTCAGAAAGCATCGCGACGTTGGTTGATACCTGCCACCATCTTTTTAATAGTAGGTGGAGGCTGGCTCATCTGGTCGGCCGATCACTATTCCAAACCGGAGATCAGATCCGACCTCATCTCCTTTAGCATCACCAGCCCTAAATCGGTATCGCTGAGATATGCCGTCAATGTGCGCACCGCGGATAAGTCACATCAATGCATCCTCACCGCCACCGACTACCAGGCAAATATCGTCGGCCAAATTACCGACACAATTCCTGCAGGCGCCAACAACTACACCCGCCTGGTTTCCATCCCCACTCGAACTCCAGCGGTCTCGGCTTCAATTGAACATTGCTCATAGCCAGAGATAAACTTGTCCTCTTATGACAAACCAGACTTGGCTCACCGAAGAGGCTGCTGCTCGCCTACGTGCCGAGCTCGAAGATCTCGAAGGCCCACGCTTCGCTGATATCGTGAAGAAGATTGAGGCTGCCCGTGCAGAGGGTGACCTTAAAGAGAATGGCGGTTATCACGCCGCTCGTGAAGAGCAAGGCAAGATCGTAGGTCGAATCCGCCAACTCAAGCACATGCTCGAGAACGCTCATATCGGTACTCCCCCTGAGAGTGAGTCCGGAGTGGTTGGCCTAGGCATGGTCGTCAAGATCGATATGGCCGGGGATGAAATGACATTCCTATTAGGCTCCCGCGAAATTGCTAGCGGAGATATGGATGTCTACTCCGAAAAATCTCCTCTGGGCTCAGCCATCCTCGGAGCCAAGGTCGGCGACCAGGTCAATTACGAGACCCCCAGCAAGAAGATCTTCGTCGTCACAATCCTTGAGGCTAAGCCTTACGCCTAAGCGGTTTTGCTCAGTTCTTTAGCTCAGCGACTATTGGCGTTCTTATAGCGGCGCACGCTCAATGGAATGAAGATCGCCATGATCAAGACCATATAAAAGAGCGATGCCACGATCGGATGTTCGCTCGGGAATGAGTGAGCGGTCACGCCAAAGACATTGTGAAATCCAAAGAGTTGGCGAGCCGCCGCAACCATCGTTGAGACTGGATTCCACTCAGCAAAGTACTGCAGCGCTTTAGGCATTGAGGTTGTGGATGCGAATGCGTTAGAGAGGAATGTGAGCGGGAAGGTAAAGAGGAACGAGACGTTCGCGACGACTCGGGCATCTTTAGACATGAGCCCAGCAAAGATTCCAGCCCACGAGAGGGCATAACCAAAGAAGAGCAGCATCAAAAAGCCCAAGAAGATATGGAAGATCCCAGAGGTGGGGCGCCAGCCGACGATATATCCCGCAACTCCCATAACGACCAAGACCACGATATTGAGAAGGCCATCACCCAGCGTCCTACCCACGACCAGTGCTGATCGTGCGATGGGTAGCGATCTGAAGCGATCAATCAGACCCTTCTCCATATCCTGCGCTAGACCTTGAGCTGTAGCCGCGAGGGTAAAGGTCACGGTCTGCACAAAGATTCCTGGCATCAAGAGTTGAACGTAGCCGCCCTTAATACCAGCGCCAAGGCCACCGAAAACATATCTAAAAAGAAGAACAAACATGACCGGTTGGATGGTGTTAAAAATGAGGACTTCGGGAACTCGAGTCAGTTGAAGTAGTTGGCGCTTGGTGATTACCAGTGCATCTTTTATGCCGTTCATTTGCGCGCTCCTCTCTTCTTCTTTCCAGTTTCAATTTCTGCTTGTGCCTCTGCAACGTGACCAGTCAGTGAAAGGAATACATCATCGAGCGAAGGTCGCTTGAGAGCTAGATCCAAAGCGTGAATTCCTGCGGTATCAAACTCACGAATTACCGAGATAAGTGATTGGGTTCCATCGAGAACAGGAACTGAAATTTTGCGAAGACCATGATCAATTGTTGCCTGACCATGTGTAACTCTTTCAATAATTTCTTTTGCAGTTTCAAGGTTGTTATCTGCAACCACAATCTCGATGCGCTCGCCACCGACCTGATCTTTGAGGTGGTCAGATGTTCCACGAGCAATTACTTTTCCGCGATCAATCACCACGATGTCATCGGCTAATTGATCGGCCTCTTCAAGGTATTGAGTTGTAAGAAGGAGCGTTACACCTTCGCGAACCAATCCCTCGATGACTCCCCACATCTCCATGCGACCGCGAGGATCTAGTCCGGTTGTTGGTTCATCTAAGAAGAGAACTTTGGGGCGAATAATCAGGGAAGCCGCGAGATCAAGCCGCCGCCGCATTCCGCCAGAGAAGGTCTTGATGGGGCGATGGGCGGCATCTGAAAGTGAAAATTGGGTTAACAATTCGGTGGCACGTACACGAGCTTGAGCTGCGCTTAAGTGGTAGAGCTGACCGAACATGACCAAGTTGTCCCAACCGGTGAGCGTCTCATCGACCGCCGCATACTGGCCAGATAGACCGATGATCTGACGAACCGCTTTAGGGTTCTTGATGACATCGACTCCAGCAACGGTGGCGTGGCCTGAATCAGGCTCCAGGAGCGTTGAGAGCACGCGCACAGTCGTCGTTTTACCTGCTCCATTTGGGCCTAATACGCCCAAAACGGTCCCCTCTTCTACATCCAGACTGAGGTTATCGAGAGCGCGAACTGCGCCCTTACGGTACGTTTTAACCAGATTTTCCGCGGTGACGCTCTTCATCTGCCAAGCGTAACGAGCGAATGTCGTTTCGCAAGGCTAGAATTTGCTTGAAAGTTCAATAATTCAACTGACGCACACATACTTGATAAGGGATTACATGTCTCAAAAAACTACTGAAGCAACACAAATGACTCACAAGCAGATCTTGACTGTGATGTTCGGTTTGATGACTGGTTTGCTACTTGCGGCGCTTGATCAATCAATCGTCTCCACAGCGCTCAAGACAATCACTGTCGACCTCGGTGGTCTTAACCACTACACATGGGTTGTCACTGCATACCTGCTGACCTCAACAGCATCGACACCACTCTACGGAAAGATCTCCGATCTATACGGTCGCCGTCAAGTCTTCCAATTTGCCATCGTGACCTTCTTGATCGGTTCTTTCGCATCAGGTATCGCGCACAACATGACTCAACTCATCGCCTTCCGTGCTCTTCAAGGTTTAGGTGCTGGTGGATTGATGTCACTCACCTTCGTCATCATCGGTGACGTTGTATCTCCTCGCGAACGCGGTCGCTACCAAGGTTACTTCGGTGCAGTGTGGGGTCTTGCGACAGTTGCTGGCCCACTTTTGGGTGGTTTCTTCTCAGACCATGCGAAGGTTCTTGGAGTTACAGGATGGCGTTGGATTTTCTACATCAACCTTCCACTCGGAATCATTGCGTTGATCATCACCTCCGCCGTTCTTCATATTCCTAAAGTTCATCGCGAACACAAGATCGATTACTTCGGCGCCTTCATCTTGATCGTCGCAGTATCAGCACTGCTCTTGGGTATCTCTGTCTACGCTCCAGAAAATGGATGGCTCACCGCCAAGACGCTGCTCTGGATTGCTGCAGGTCTGGTTCTCTTTGGCATCTTCCTCTTCAACCAAGCCAAAGCCGCAGAACCAATTTTGCCGCTACGCCTATTCCGTAACCACACCTTCAACATCACATCACTCTTGGCCTTCCTCGTGGGTGCTGCCATGTTTGGTGCAATCGTTATGTTGCCGCTCTACTTCCAGTTGGTAAAGCACAACTCGGCTACCCTTTCAGGCCTCAAGCTCCTTCCACTTATGTTTGGAATCATCTCGACTTCGATTACAACAGGTAAGTGGATTGCTAAGCACGGTAAGTACAAGCGCTTCCCTGTAGTCGGAATGGTCCTAATGACCGGTTCCCTCTTGGGTCTCGTCTCGCTCACCGAAACCACTCATTTCTGGATCATTGCGATCTTTGAGTTCTTGCTCGGTGCCGGACTTGGTGCATCGATGCAGAACATCGTGATCGCGCTCCAGAACTCACTTGATGTTAAAGATATGGGTGTAGGAACTAGCCTCAATACCTTCTGGCGTTCTATCGGTGGAACTCTTGGCGTGGCGATCTTCGGATCGATCTACTCAAGCAAGTTGACCGGGTATTTATCATCAGGAATCAAAGCGCTGGCTGGAAAGAACCCGACTGCTATGTCAGGTGCTACTCCTCAAGCTCTATCCGCTCTCAAGAATAACCCTGCAGTAATGGCGAAGTTCACGCCGCAGCTGCAGGCAACAATCTTGCACAGCTACGTGGAGGCTTTCCATATTGTCTTCATCTCGGCAGCACCGGTAACCGCAATTGGTTTCTTAGTTGCACTTGCGCTACAAGAGAAGCCACTTAAGTCTGGCGCAGAACATGCTGCAGCAATGCAGGAAGCTGCAGGCGAAGCTCTCGGCTAACCATAAGTACTAAGAAACCCCCAGGTGATTTTGCCTGGGGGTTTCTTATTTTAAGTTTCCTATTTCTTAAAGAGGTAGATAGCGAGAACAGTTAAATTGAAGAGGCTCAGAGCAATGTAGAGAAAGCCCGTAAAGAAGAGATTGCCTGAATTCTTAACAACGCTCAATCCCAACTGAGAGATGTCGCTAGCCTCACGCATTGCGCGAGTAAGGGCTCGACTATCGCGAATCGATGCCAGCATCGCTGTTACGGAGAAGACTCCCCCGGCCGTTACCAGACCAATTGCAAATGCCTTGATATCGAGCGGCGACTTGTAATTCAACTTTCCCGTCGCAACCAGAATGAGAATAACCGCCAAGAGAATCGTGGGCCCTAATTGGGAGTTGATTCTTTGGGAGCGTTGCCCGTTCCAAATTTGGAGCAGGTCTTTCTCTCTCATGCCCAAGAGCGTACCTCCCGATCTATTCTGATTGGTGCTACCTTATTATGACTGAGAGGATCTACTAAATGCACACCTGGACCTGGTTCGCGATTGCTGGTGTTTGCGCTGTACTGGAGATCCTAAATCTCAGTCTGGTCTTCGCTTCTTTCGCAATTGGAGCCTTCTTCGCCGCGATTTCCCAAATATTCACTACAAATACCACTCTGCCTTGGATCGTTTTCGCCATCGCCACGGTATTAAGCCTCCGACTCAAGCCGATAGTGGTTCGCTACATCTTCCGAAAGACGCCTCCATCGGATACTGGAATTGCTGCTCTCATCGGACATAAGGCGACATCGACCTCGCCAATAACCGATTCTTCGGGGACAATTAAGCTCAAGAACGAGACGTGGACAGCGCGAAGTGAGAGCGGAGAGATTCCAACTGGAGAAAGCGTGACGGTTGTGCGAATAGATGGAGCGGTAGCGATCGTCGTTCCCCGCGCCGACTTCTAGGGAATTTTCAAGAGCTACTTTTCAGATCGACTTGAGCAATACGACTAAGGAGTAATGAATGGCACTACTTATCGGACTTGGCGTAATAGTTCTTCTCGCCATTCTTATTACGGTCGGTTCCATCAGAATCATTCCGCAGGCAAATGCCGGAATCGTCGAGCGTCTGGGCAAGTACCACAAGACCCTAGAGCCAGGACTCAACCTCATCGTGCCCGGCATCGATCGTCTGCGCCCACTTGTCGATCTTCGTGAAAAGGTTGTCTCCTTTCCCCCGCAACCAGTTATTACCGAAGATAATCTCGTTGTTAGCATCGACACCGTCATCTACTTCCAGGTGACCAATCCAAAATCTGCAACATACGAAATCGAAAATTACATTCAAGGTATTGAACAACTTGTAGTAACTACTCTACGTAACTCAGTAGGCGGATTGGATCTTGAGAAAGCTCTCACCTCTCGAGATCACATCAATGCAATATTGCGTGGCGTACTCGATGAGGCAACTAGCAAGTGGGGCGTACGCGTTAACCGAGTTGAGATCAAGGCGATCGAGCCACCTCCAAGCGTGCAAGAGTCTATGGAGAAGCAGATGCGCGCTGATCGCGATAAGCGTGCCGCAATCTTGACCGCAGAGGGCGAGAAGCAGAGTCAGATCTTGCGTGCCGAGGGAAATCGCCAAGCCGACATTCTGCGCGCCGAAGGTGAAGCACAAGCTCGCGTGATTAACGCCGAGGGTGAGGCCACTGCAATCGCAAAGGTATTTGAAGCGATTCACTCCGCCAATCCAGATGAGAAGGTCTTGGCATATAAGTACCTAGAGCAATTGCCGGTGATTGCCAATGGCACCGCCAGCAAACTCTGGATTATCCCTGCCGAATTATCTGGAGCCGCGGCTTCAATTATTAAGGCATTTAAACCTCAATAATTGAAGCGCAGTTGCGTAATTCTTACGGAACGATCACCGCTCTACCGCGAACAGTTCCTGCGGCAAGATCTACATACGCCTCAGCAGAGTCTGCCAATGAGTAGCGAGTGTGTTCGGCGTGGATTAAGCCACGACTAGCCAGGTTAAGAACTTCGATCAATTCTGGCTTGCTTCCCCAGTAGGTGGTCTGCAAACTGACCTCATAACCTTGTGAGAAGAACGAAAATGGAACAGATCCTCCAGCGATACCGACAAGAGTGACATCGCCCAAGGTGCGAGCTGATGCCAGAGCTAATTTGAGAGTCGATTCAGATCCGACAAAATCTAAGACAACATCTGCACCGTGGCCATGTGTATGTTCGCGGATAGTCTGCGCGGTCTTCTCTCCAGGTTCTAGAACTTCATCTGCTCCGACCTCGGTAGCAAGTGCGAGTGCTGCTGGTTTTGGATCTACAGCAATGACTCGTGCCGCGGTGGTTGCCTTCACGATCTGGACCGCCATATGTCCCAGTCCACCCACTCCGATAACGACCACCGTTGCCTCCGGAGTCATCTTGCTCCAGGAGCGCCGAACAGCGTGAAACGGGGTAAGTCCGGCATCTGTGAGAGGTGCTGCAATAAAGGGATCGAGTCCTTCAGGAAGAGGAACCAAGAACCGCTCCGATGGGATCAACATATATTCGGCAACACCGCCATCGAGTCCTAGACCTCCACCGCCACCAGGAATTGGTGCAGAGGTGGGGTTCTCGCAGAGCGTTTCAATTCCGAGTTGGCAACGAGAACACTTCCCGCAGCCCCATGGTCCGTAGACCGCGACCGCCTGACCTTCGTGAACGCTTGTAACGCCAGCGCCGATCGCCTCGACCCAACCAGCATTTTCATGGCCTAATGTAAAGGGTGGGTTCCACGGCAAAGCCCCAGCAACAAAATCATGCATCAGATGGAGATCAGAGTGACAAGCGCCCGCTCCACCGATTCTTATGACAACTTCTCCCGGACCTGGAGTTGGTTTTGGAACTTCAACTAACTCGGGTTCGGATTTCCAATTCATCAATCGCAGTGCACGCATTTTTAACTCCTTAGAGACTGCGCAACTTCTTGTGCAATTTCATTATTCTCCGCACGCCGCCCCCGTGCTAGATCCAAGTTGAGTGCTTACACTCTGTTCTCTATTCCCTGAGTCATACCGCCTCTCAGGTGGTGGGTATACATTGGATTTATGTTGATCTGCAATCCAAATCCGTGTTTTTCGCGAACTTTACAAATGCCTCACTTTGAACGCGGCGCAGTCATGCGAGCACCGTCGGCAGAAGTTCGCGCTGGTGGAAAAGGGATTGATGCTGCCAGAGTTGGTCACTCACTCAAACGCAGATCGCCATTGCTCGTTCTCATTGGAGATCTTGATGGAGATCAGTTCTGTCGATTCCTTAATGATGAATGGATCGAATTTAGAACGTCGAGTTACCACGGAAATATCCGGGTCGCCACCATGTACCAAGAGGTCAATTCACCCACCATCACGATTGTCAATGAAGAAGGACCAACCATTGCGCAGGAAGAGTGGGACGCCTACTTAACTGAACTTCAACAAGAAGTTCGACCTCATGAAATTGTGGCAAGCATGGGAAGCTTCCCGCATGGTGTAACTGAAGAAAATATTGCACAGCTCATCGACGTGGTTCATGAGAAAGAAAGTTTGATCTTCTTCGACACCGCACCTCACTTTCTGGCATGGGCGCTACGTCATGGAGCAGATATCGTCTCTCCAAATCTTGACGAAGCCGAAGCACTTATAAGTGGTGGATCAGAGAGTGCATTTCTTGGTGATAACACCAATGGTCGAGCGCGTGCAGAGCGTGCGGCGCAAACCATCTGCGAATTAGGGGCGAAAGTTGCAATCGTGCACGCCGGATCCCTTGGGTGCGCTCTCGCTTACAAAGACCAAACCATCTGGGTTCCGACGGTAGATGTTGTCGTGGCGAGCTCCGTCGGTGCAGGCGATTCACTTGCCGCAGGATTTATTTTGAAGACAGAAGAGCAAGGTCTGGAACGCGATCTCGACCAGATTGACTGGCGACACTCGCTCCAATTCGGATCGGCGACGGCGGCCGCTGCATGCGAGAAGGGGCGTTCTGGAGATGTAGACCCTGAGCGCGTAAGCCAATTATTTGAAGAGATTCGCACTCTAGATTCCTCTGAGAGGTAGTGCACCATGAACGTTGAACAATACGATCGCATGAAGAACGGGGCCGGGTTTATTGCGGCCCTGGATCAAAGCGGCGGTAGTACTCCGAAAGCACTGGCGCTATATGGGATCGATGAGTCGATGTATTCATCTCAGGAAGAGATGTTCTCACTTATGCATCAAATGCGGGCACGAATCATCACCAGTCCTTCATTTTCGAGTGAGCAAATCTTGGGCGCAATCCTCTTTGAAATGACTATGGAGCGCCTCATTGAAGGGATTCCCACTGCGGAGTATTTGTGGAATCGCAAGCACATCGTGCCATTCCTCAAGATTGATAACGGGCTCCTGCCGACAGCACATGGCGTCGCACTGATGAAACCGATTCCCGAATTAGCCTCAAGGCTAGAGAAAGCTAGGCGGTTTGGAATATTTGGAACCAAGGAGCGATCGGTCATTTATGAGCCAGATTTTGCTGGCATAAGTTCCTGCGTCGACCAGCAGTTTGAGATCGCTGATGAAGTTTTGGACTCAGACTTAGTGCCGATCATCGAACCTGAAGTAGATATCAAGAGCAACGAGAAGCGCTACATAGAGGAAATTCTCAAGAGCGCACTGATAGCCGGACTCGACTCGCTAGAGAGCAACCAAAATGTCATGCTCAAATTAACGCTTCCAGAGGAAGCGAATTTCTACGCCGACATCGTGCGACATCCCAGAGTGCTACGCGTTGTGGCTCTCTCAGGGGGTTATAGCCAAGAGCACGCAGTTGAATTATTGGCACGTAACGAAGGCCTTATCGCTAGTTTCTCCAGAGCCCTCACCGAAAATTTACATCACGATCAAAGTGATGAGCAGTTCAATGCGACCCTTGCGAGCTCAATAGAGAGTATTTATTTAGCCTCGACCCAAAAGATCACGAGATAAAAAGCCTGTCGCAAGTCGGGGTGAGTGGAGGGAAATTTGGCGCGTTCCGCATGCACTTACGGATTACACCAATCGCATATGGCGGGATCTGCCCGACTCTCTGCGCGTAGCTCTAGCTTTTTAAAGTCACATTTCACGCAACCCATTTCATCTCCTCGAACGGCTTTCTCTACAAAGGATCTGCACTCTCTGCATAAGAGACCACGCTCGACCCCTACCTTTCCCCAACCAGGGGTATGGCATTCGGGACAGTGAGTGGAAATTCGAAGAGCCAGGTGGCGAGCTGCGGCGGCAATATTTGCTTACCGAGAAGGAGAGCAATGTGCGCGCAGATCCGATTCCACGATAACCGCGCCGGTCTCTGAGCGGTGTGAACATTCACTAATCGCCGCTTCCAATGCTTGAACGCTCCCGATTCCTTTAGCGCAGAAGAAAGGTGAGGAGTTCTCTGCCTTAACAATCAATCTGTGGCGAGGAAAATCCGCTCTCTGAAGAAAGTCACTTAAATCGGCTCCAACAAAGGTTCTCGTTGATGCCGTCCTTATGTCGAGGGAGCGATAGCTCTCGCTAACGACGATGTCGCGCTCCGCATCCACCCAGACCAGATGTTCGATGTCAGAGATGACAAATGGAATGAAGGGGTCGGGGCCAATGGAGCCCTCTGATGCCACTCCGCGCGGCAGACCTGACTCTTTCATTCCAAGCCGAGCCTTTGCTATCGCAGTATCCAGCGGTGAAGCGCTTCGCTCAATATCGCCGGAGAAAGTTCCAAATTGATCGGTATCGAGAGCTCTCTCTATCAACTCAACTCCTAGAACCTCTTTAAAACTTGGCGCCACGAGCCTCTGCTTCTCATGCTGGGAGGTCAAGACCGCCAGGTGACCGCGATAAATATCAAGGTGGTTCATCTTGCATCTCGAAAAAATCTAGGAGTTGGTACCGATGGAATGAATTGCAATCCATCCCCCTCTCGCCAACTCCGCTAAGGATGAGTTATCAACGACCTCATCTATAAATTGCTGCGGAGCGGCAATATAAAATTGAAGTCTGATTGGAAGATGTCCCTTGGTACCGCGGGATTCAGCAAGAGCGGATGTACTAATGGATTGCCATGGCAGACCTCTATAGAGCGGTCCATCACTTCCAAGTAATACTCCAGCCTCACCTAAAACGTTATGACGCGTTTTGTCGCCACTACTAAATTTCTGAGGGTCGCTCACCGCCATGTTGTAAGCAAAGTTGATCATCTGCATGACAACTCCAGGTCCAGATAAAATCGTGGCTCGAGTTGAGTGGCTTAGCGGTGATTACGAGAAATCTCTCGAAACTATCAAGTCAGCTATCGCCAACACAGATCCAAGCAAAGATCTCTTGCAAAGGGCTGATGCCTACCTCTTAGCTGCGCGCGCTGAAATTAGTTTGGGTCGTCAAGCAGAGTCCGAGATGAATTTGCTAGCCGCTAAAGGCAGCCTGCTCGGGATGGAAACATCTCGCCAAAATGCACTCGCATGGCGCGAACTCGGCGATATCTACTCAGGACTTGGATTTCTTGAGGATGCCATCGATGCCTATCGACAAGCACTACAAGAGGCTGGCGTTGCCGCAAGTCCACTGGCTTTTTCAGATCTCAAAATTGCAGAGAAAGGAGTTAATCGTCCGCAAAGATAGTCAATTGGGGCACGAAGTTATCTCCTTCTTAGTGCCCCAATTGCTCTACTAATTTTTTACTTCTGTTTACTTACTTCTTTAGCGCTCCCGCAACATCTCCGTCAGGATATTTCTTGGAATGCAGCATAAATACATAGTTATTTGCATTCGCAGCAAGCGTGGCAAGTGATACTCCATCTTCCTTCTGACAGACCGGAGATTTGGCGTTCACAGCGGCAAGTTGGAGCGGGAAGAATATTTCATCCGAGATCGTCATGTTCTTCTGACTGGCAGCGTGAACGTGAGCAGCTGTTAGATCTTTAACATTTGTAGTGATCTGATAACAAAAAGTATCGTTGCCATAATTTATGGTGAAGGTTCCCGAAGCGGTATCGGTTGGCGAGCCAACACCATCGAGGACACCCTTGCCATTTGCTAGAGCGTGAAAGGTAACGCTTCCTGACGTTGGAACTTTGATGGAAGAAGTAACCTTCTTTATGTCACCCACATTGAAACTAAAACTTCCATTCAGTACATGTCCATCTTGAGCTGCTACCCGGAAGATGACCTTATAAATTCCGGACATCACCATGGAGGGCTGCAGAACATTCGAAAGGATCGACCCTTTCACAATATTGTCAGGCGAAGTGATTGTCATACCCATCGGATCTACAACCTGCACCTGATTTACCGAGGAACTTCCCAGGGTCAATAACGGGTTCGCAAATTTCAGGATGATCGACTCGGGCAATTGTGAGACGGTGGCTCCGGCAGATGGATTAGAGCCAATAAGCACTGTGTGGGCCGATGCAGCAGGAGCCACAAGCAAACCCACTAAAAGTGCTAAGCAAAGAGAGATTCGACCTCTCATCTACATCTTCATCTTTGGACCAATTTGAAGCCCAAAGACCTCCTGGAGTGCGCCATACACTGCTCCAACAGTCCAATCAGGTTGCTGCGGCTTGAGAAGATTCAAACGACCTTGATCGCTGAGGAATCTCTTGAGAGTGGCTGGCAATTCTGTTGGATTGGCAACCGCAGGATTTCCAAGGTCAATCCAACGATAATGAGAATTAGCTCCGAGCAAGATAACTACATCATCATGTTGAATGTCGTAGGTAATTTTCTTCCCGGTCTGCCAATCGACTCCCTCTCCATCTTCATTTGGAATCTTCTTGGTGTAAACCCCGAACCAACCCCAGAACTTGGTGATATCAGCAGCGCTTCCAGTTGCAAGGGTCCAATCAGAATTTCCGTAGAGAGCTTGATATGCCTTCAGCCGGGATACGGTGTCCCGTCCTGGATCCACAGTAACTTCAAGTACTTTCACTTTAGAGCTATCTCCGGCTTTATTAACCGCCAAAGCAATGTCGCGCATATTGACAGTTGTCATTGGACAGATCATGTCGCAACTAGTGAAAAAGTCTGTCAAAACAATTTCTTTGCCACGGAGAGATGCCAGCGTAAAACTCTTTCCGTTCTGATCCTTCAATGAGATATTGGCGATTGCATCAGGCATCGCAGCATCAAAAATCGTTCCGCCCATCATGGCTGCCGTCCCACTAATTGGTGGCGGAGTCGGCGCTGACATATCCATTCCAGCCATTGGCTTCGGTTTGGCAGAAGGAGTTGCGGCGTAGGAAGCCGAAAATCCGGTCATCACCAGAAATATTGAGAGTGCGAGCGCTGTCTTTTTCACGTGATCTCCTGAACTCGAATAGTGCATAAGTCTAGTTTTCATTTGTTAAATGTGCTTATCGCTACGACTAGAAAATGGGCAATTCATCTTTGGGTACTTATTGGTGCGCATATTTGGCGTCATGATGAAGATATGACCCTTGGAGCATCGCCACTTTAGTCGCTTGCCGCTTCCGTAGGTCACGGTTCGAGGATCCCACTCAAAGGCTTGCTGCGCGAGATGAGGGTGGGTTGTCTGTAAATCATTAAACCCAGGCAAGACTTTCCTATTTGAACAATAGGGGCATCCAGAACCCGCACTCCTGTGAGAAACCTTAGCGAAATATGTGTGACCCAATGAGCAGGACCACTCTCGAACTTCACCTGCCCCCGCAGTGATGGTGGTTGGATCCCAGCCCTGAGCTTGTGCCGCGATCTCGGGGTGGGTAGTTCCCAAATCATTTTTGCCCACGACTAATACCTTCCCTGAGCACTCTGGACAATGTATGACCCTTCCGCGTGAAGTACGCGCGTTCGGGCTCGTGATGAAGACATGCCCTTGCACGCATCTCCAAGGTCTATCCACTCCGGAGCCAGATGTGACCTTGGTTGGATCCCAGCCAAAGGCCTCTCTAGCTAAGGAGGGAAAAGATTCATCGATAGCTTGTTTCGTTGCCACTTTTACTCCAATTCTCCTGCTCTCAATTTTTCTTCCGCGTTCCTTCTGTGACCCTGAATCGCTCTCACAATGATCAGGAGAGCGATTCAAGGTTCTCTGGATTAATTAGATGTTTGCTATGAAATCAGAATTGCCGGTGAAGACAATCAGAAGGGCTGCCAGGATTCCTGCATAGGCCACTCCGACCAAGGCCTGCGAAGTCAGGTACTTTCCACCAGTCTTATTCTCTGAATTCTTTTTCGCCAGTTCGTTAAAGCGCTTGGCAAAGAGCCACAAAAGTGGAATCTGCAGTAACCATGTTGTAGGTCTGATCCACTTGTAATAACTCATATCCAAACCAAGGATGAGAGAGTGCCAAACCGATCCGATATAGAAAACGAGAATGAATCGGTGGAGGTACTTCCACGTGGAAACTCCGATTTTACGGCGGAAGTAGAAAGTAGGACCAAGCAATAACAAGGTGTAGAAGGCGATAATTCCTACGTCGTACCCCCAGACCGCAGCTGGCCAACCGGTCTTCGCGTTTGCCCAACCGTTAAACCAAAAAACGGTGCGCCAAGAATCACCCATGGCATCAAAGACTGTGGCCACCGCATGAACGATCACAAGACCGAGAGTCAGTAAAGCGATGTGACGGTGCAATTGATCAATTGATCTATATCCCAGCCTTAACCAACCAACAGCTCTTCGGGATTGCTGTAGCCCCAATAGAACCGCCAAATATGAGGCGACGAGTCCAACCAGACCCGAAGCCTGCAAAATTGGGAACGACCAGAAGGTTCTTGTTTTGTTCATATGCATACTAGGCATCCCTAGCGCTGCAGCACTCTTATCTTGAGATTGAAGATGATAAATAAAGAAATAGAGGGCCAGGAATGCCACTACTCCTGTGATTGTTACCAGCCACGCAGATTTTCTGGAAGAAAATTGCACGGTGGTATTTTTGTCATCCTGAGAGGACTCCACATTGATGGACACATTTACTCCTAAAATAAAAATTATGAATATTCATTAGTGCGATCTCCGATAAAGCCACCAGACGAAAACCGCGATAAGCGCGATACCAGTAGATATCAACATCGGAAGATTGCTTTGCAGGAAACCCTGATTCATGTTCATTCCAGCCATATCGGACTTTAGGAAATGATTCATTTAGCGCTCCTTGTATAGGTCAAACCCACTTGATTCGGCAGGTTGCCGAGAAGTTAGGTTTGCGGGTTCTTAACTAGTACTAAATATTTACTAGACGAACCGGCGGAGCACTCAACCGAGAAGTTGCCTCGGTCAGAAAACTTTGAAGTTGCGTGATGAAGGTATTGAGTTCAATCTTGAGCTGATTGAACTTGGTGGAAACCAATTCAGTTCTTGGAATGAAGAATGGAACAAAGATGGTTGCTAGGAAGTATCCTGCAAAATTCCAGAAGGGCTCGCTCTTTCGAATGAAGAGGTAAGAAGCAATTCCAGCAATTGTGTGTGAGGCGATCATCGTGGTCGGGCTCATCGTGGAACCCATGTTCATGGACAATATGCGCGAGGTGCCACCACAAACCGGGACAAGCATTCTCATTTGTCCGCTACCCAACAGGAAGTGGGCTCCCGCTTGAGCAACGATCACTACTAAGGCCAAGCCTGGACCTTCAAGCTCTCTGACGCTGAGGATGGAGAGGATGGCTATCAGACCCACCGAGATTCCCAAGAATGGGACTAGTGGGATGAAGGTCCCACAACCAACTGAGTGAGCGATTACAGCCCCGAGGAGCAAGACTCCGCTATTGAGCAGTACTCGCGGGTTGAGCACTCTGGTGGACACGGGAAAAGAATAATGACTCCCTTGAGGAGGGGTAACCACTTAAGAAAAGTTTCTCAAGATTACGTGCCCCGAGTGGGGGTCGAACCCACACTTGGAGGATTTTAAGTCCTCTGCCTCTGCCATTGGGCTATCGGGGCGAACGCATGCCATCCGGTAGGACTGGCGAAGTGCAGAGTCTACTAGGCGTAAAAAGAGGCAAATACCTCAGCCAAAAACCTTTTCCATCCAGAGATTTGCCATCATTTCATGACCTTCGTCTAATGGGTGGATGCCATCAGGGGCTAGTTCGGCAACGCTATGAGTGCCTACTGCGGCAGTGAACATCTGATCAAAGGGAACAACAATGGCATCGAACTCTCTAGCCGGTTTATGAACGGAGTTGATTTTGGGGTCTAAATCCGCACGCCATGAAATCATTTCTGGGTTGGCCGGGAGCAAGAATGGTTCACACATCACAAACTTTGGATCAACCGATTGTTTCGTCGAGGTCAGAAGCTTGCGATACCGGGATTCAAAATCCTCTAGGGATGTTGGGTCATTACTGTCATATCTCCGCCAGGTGTCATTGATACCGATCGCAACGGAGAGGATGTCTGGCTTGTTGGCGATGACATCTCGCTCCCATCGCTCATCCAAATCCACTAGCCGATTGCCGCTGGTTCCCACATTGGTTATTTGGTACTTACCGGACAATTTGGCCGCCACCTTAGAAACGTAGCCAAATCCGTACGGGGGGATCGTGAGTCGATCGCAGTCGGTCACGCTGTCTCCAATGAAAACGATGTGCTTCACGCTCATTCGTTCCGATTCCTTACGCTTTCCTTACAGTTGATCCGAAATCTAGCGGGTCTATTCCTTTTTGGAAACAACTACTTGACAATTTGCCTAGCCGACATGGATTTGAACGTTATAAAAATGTTATAGAAAATTGAGGTTTTTCTATTCCATTTTCCCTTGTCGGGGCATAAATTTATTTTAACGTTCAAATTAGAACGATCATGAGTAGGATCATGGACAAAAAACGTCTGAGTTTAACTTCGGCACTTGTAGCACTGGTATTAACCGTACCTTTCGCTGTTGCCGTACATGCAGACACGGCAGCACCTGTAACTATCACGGTTGGGACATGGGGCTCTTCGCCTGCAGAGGCAGCAGCGCTCAATGACACAATCGCAACATTCGAAAGCCGCAATCCGGGGATCGCTGTCAACTTACAAGTTGATACAGGAAACTACGAAACGGATATGGCAGCAAAGTTTGCATCAAATACCGCACCTGATGCTTTCTACTTGAACTCGAGTGACTCTCAACTCTGGCAGCAACAAGGAGTATTAGCCGACCTGACTCCATTCATTACTGCTTCTAAGTTCAGCCTTTCGGCATTCAACCCAAGCTACTTGACCCCTTACAAGCAGGGTGGCCAAATCATTGGGCTTCCCAAAGATGCCAATCCATTGGTTCTTGAAGGTAACTCAATCTTGATGAAGAAGGCTGGAATCAAGGCCTTGCCTACTACTGTCGCACAATTTGATGCACAGGCAAAGCTCCTATTGAAGAAGAAGATCCTTCCAATGTGCGTCGATGCCGATCTCAATCGTCTCGGTGCCTGGATGGTCGCTTTCGGTGGCGGCATCTCTGACGCTTCCAACACCAAGTCCCTCTTGCAGTCAAAGGGTTCAGTTGCAGCAATGAACTGGGTCATGAACAACTACAAGACCGGCGTCTTCAAGACACCTGCACAAATCTCTGAAGGCTGGGCTGGTTCAGCATTTGGTAACGGAAAGTGCGCATACACAATGGAAGGCGCTTGGTTAGATCCATCAGTCCAAGCCCAAAATCCAGCTATCTACAAGGCAATGGTTAAAGGTCCAATCCCTTCTGCTAAGCAAGCAGGATCGTTGGCATTCACCGCTGCTTGGGCGATGGCAAAGGGTTCAACTCATCAAGACGCAGCATGGACATTTATTCAATACATGACCACAGCTCGCGGAATGACAGTCTGGACTTCTTATGGCGTAGCTATTCCATCTCGTACAGATGTATCTACACCATTCGGTTATGCCGTTAACGGTCAAGTTGCTGCACTCAAGACAACAAAGACAACTCCTTCGTTCCCTGCCTGGAATAACGTCGTTACTGCATTTAACAATGCAGCAAAGGCTCAAATCCAGAACAAGAAGTTCGTCGTTGCGTCTGCAGTTAAAGCAATTTTGGCTGCGGGACAGGCTGCTTGGAAGACGAGCTGATCTTTGATTAGCAAGTTAGGTAAGTAACCAAGTACGACTGGCAACACCGTAAAGAGAAAAACGGGAACAGGGTTGATAGTTTGAAACTTTAAAGTTATCGAGTTATCAACCCTTTCCCCATAACCGCTCCCCCGGCTACGCGAACTTCGTCCCCGCCAGGGACTATCCCACCCTTAGAGATAAGTAGAAAATAGGTTCATGACAACCCAGACACAGGTAGCGCATAAGCCGGTAACTAAGACGCGCCGTTCTCGTAACTTAAAAGAGTATGTCACTGGCTGGAGTTTTGTCGCAGCACCAATGTCGCTCTTTGCAGTTCTAAGCATCGGAATTTTGTTCTACGCGATTTACATTTCGCGCTATGACTGGGGATTACTCGGAGCCCGCAAATACTTAGGGTGGCAGAACTTTTCTGATTCCTTCAAGGACCCGGTCTTCCTAAAAGCCATCCGGAACTCACTTTTATACGCAGCGCTGGTCGTACCGCTACAGACTGCGCTGGGACTCACACTCGCCCTCTTGGTCAATAGCAAGATCAAAGGAAGCAATTTCTTCCGCGCCACTTTTTATTTCCCATCGATGGCCAGTAGCGCTGCAATCACCACACTATTTATTTTGCTGATGACTCCCGATGGATTGTTCAACAAGATCTTGCATTTCTTTGGCGTAAATATCGGTAACCTCTTTAACCAAGGTCAGTGGCTTTCGGATTCTAGAACGGCCTTGTATTCGGTGATCATGCTTAATGCATGGACCACCAGTGGAACCATGATGTTGTTCTACTTGGCAAACTTGCAAGGGATCGATGGCACGTACGAAGAAGTAGCTAAAACAGATGGCGCAAATCGCTGGCAAATCTTGCGCTACATCACCCTCCCACTATTAAAGCCAGCGCACTTCTTTGTAATTACAACTGGGATGATCGGTGCGCTACAACTGTATGACCAAGCAATTTTGGCAGGCGGCGCCGATGGAAGCCCGAATTATTCGTTGATGACCATGGTGCTCTACATTTACAACGCCTGCTTTAGGCAATTCAAGTTTGGGTATGGCGCTGCCATTGGCTTAGAACTATTTGTTCTTATTTTTAGTTTGACCCTGGCGCAACGGTTCCTCTTTGGATCCCGAGCATGGAAGGGCGACAATTGAAAATTAAAATTGGCAAGTTCCTTCTCCTTGGCGCGCTGATCAGTTATTCGCTGGTCTCCTTCATTCCATTTTTCTGGTCGATAAGCACTTCATTTAAGACCGAGAGTGAAGTGTTCCTCAATCACCTTCTCCCTCAGCACCTCAATACCGACGCTTATGTTCACATCGCAACCAAAATAACCCCGACGCTTTATACGCTCTTCTTCAACTCGTTATTCATTGCTGTAGTGGTCGTTATCTTGCATTTGATCCTTGGATCCACAGCGGGCTATGCCTTTGCCCGGTTGCGCTTCCCAGGACGCGACATCTTGTTCTACATGGTTCTGGCAACCATGATGATTCCGGATCAACTTCGGGTTGTGCCGGTTTACATCCTGCTTGTAAAGATGGGATTAATCAGTGCCCACCCCTCTAACTACCTGGCGATATTCCTACTCAAAGCAGTAGGCGCGTTGGATATCTTCTTATTTAGGCAGTACTTCTTAAATATCCCTAAAGAGCTTGAGGATGCCGCACGCATCGATGGAGCCGGGCCAATACAGATGTTTACCAAGATCATGCTTCCCAATGCGCTACCGATCATTGCAACCGTTTCGATCCTGACTTTCCAAGGCAGTTGGAATGACTTGTTCTGGCCGTCGATCATTTTGCAAGCACCTAATCACTGGACGCTTCCATTTGGCATCCTCGAATTCCAAGGTCAGTTCCAGACAGATTGGCCGCCGATGATGGCACTGGTTGTTCTTTCGACACTACCAATCTTGTTGATCTATCTCTTTGCCCAGAAATTCATCATCAACATGCAATTAGGTTCGGCAGTGAAACAATGAGTCAAGTACTTGAAGCCCGCAAGCAAGGTCCAGTGAGATTTGCCTTAGGTGAACTCTGGAACCAGAACTTCAAACTAGTGCCATCCGGACTTGCCTTTGCCTTGTCGCTCTTTCTGTTGATGAACAACCCTTCATTTCTAGTAAAGATTCCAGCGATCGTCCTGCTAAACGCATTGAGCCTGCACTGCGCAGCGCGGCTTACCAAAAGTAAATTTCCGAAATTGACCCGCAAACTAATACTCATTCATCTCGCGGTCGATATCTTCTTCTTGGTTTGCCTCCACAACGTCGTTTATTTTGCACACGCACCGGAGTCAACGAAGGTGGTTTTAGTTTCCAATTTCTGCGTCGCCTTTATCCTTTTGGCCTTCATCTCTGTGCCGTTTGCTATCTGGTCAACCATGGGTGCCGTAGCAATACCCAAGCGCACCATTGTGTTAGCGATCTTTTTTGTCAGCGTCGGTTGGCTTGTTATATTCCCCTACGTTTTTTTCGGACTTCCATTTGCCCAATTAGTAATTGTCGGTAGCGCTAGAAAGGTTGAATCATGATTGAGTACACGTTGTTTCCTGGCGAGGTGATCGTCAATGAACGACGGGTCCTTGAAGATGATGATCCAATTTTTGATCCTACGCAGCGTCCTGATTTGGACATCGCGATCAACATGATCATCGGAACTCAAGGTGGCTTTCACATTCCTTTTGCGTCCGTAACCATTGATCGTCATAAATCACTTCCCGGCCAAAATCTCTTTGAATGTTTGTTTGGCCGCGACTCCTTACTGGTGGCCGACCTCTTGCGCTTCAAACGTCCGGAGCTTCGACTCGAAGTCGTTAAAGCCCTTGCTTCAGTTCAAGGCGAAAAATTCGATCCGCTCAGCGAAGAAGAACCCGGTCGGATGGCTCATGAAGTGCGCGAAGTCGATGACCCTGTTGCCCAAAAGATCAGCGCGGAAGCGAATTGGAAGTTCCCTTACTACGGAGCTGTGGACACAACCTTGATCTGGCTCAAGACTATCAAGGAGCTAGCCGAAGAAGACCCCACCGTCCTCACCATCGAAATCAACGGCCAAACACTCCAAGAACGGGCAATAAGTGCCTTAAATTGGATCCTCTTTCGATTAAAGACCCCCTCTGGGCTGATCGAGTCCAAGCGGAGCAATCCGCAAGGCATAACCAATCAGGTCTGGAAAGACTCTGGGGACAGTTACATGCACGCCGATGGCCGGATTGCCTCAAACACTTCCACCGCCTCTATTGAGACCGTGGCAGAAACCTACGATGCGCTGCAGGCAGTGATTGCGCTGGCAAAGCTCTCTCCTGATCCAGCCTGGCCACTCTCTGAGTCTGAGTTGTTAGCCATCTGCAAGTCGCTCCAGGAAAAGCTCATCCAATACATGTGGGTCCACGATCACTTCGCCATCGGAACCCACCGCGACGATCAAGGTCGCCAACAGCCCATTGATTCGCAGGCTAGCAATCAGGGACGCCTATTGGATTCTGACATTTTGAAAGCCCCGGAATTCAAGACATACCGTGACACTATTGCAGCTGCCCTCGTAAGTCCTGGACTCCTTGGTGATACCGGCCTTCGCACTCTCTCCGCAGATCACCCCAAATTCCTTGCAGGCGGCTATCACACCGGTACCGCCTGGCCGATGGATGGTGTCTTTGCGGCTCGCGGACTTCAAAAATTTGGCTACCGTGATGAAGCAATGGCAATCGCGCTTCGGATTAAAAAAGCGATCGAATCCATCGGTGGATATCCAGAATATTTCCGCAGCGACTGGCCAAAAGGTCCGTTGATTTCGCACTTTATTGTCGATGTCGAATCACCAAATAAACCCGACGCGCTCGCCTCTAATCGAATTATTCAACCGCCTCAATTAATTCAGGGTTGGACAATTGGCGCTTATGCTTGGCTTATGGAGAATTTTCCGAGTCAGCAAAGAAAGTAACCGTGGCTGTCAGTAAATCGAAAATATCCATTCGAGATGTAGCGGCGGCTGCCGGCGTATCGCTGCAGACTGTTTCTAACGTCCTCAACTCGCCAGATCGGGTTAAGCCAGAGACTCAAGAAAAAGTCCTCGCTGCCATCAAGAAACTGAAATATTCGCCCAATCTGTCTGCCCGTCGTTTGCGCACCAACAAATCATCAACGGTTGCAATTCGCATGGACTCAAGTGCCACCATAGAGAATTTGCAGCAAGGCTTTTTGCCAGGATACATCCAAGATGAGTTCGCCTATAACGTGGTTAGGGCGGCCCACAACAGACAGATCAAAGTCGTCACCTACGCGGCTTCAAACCTTGAAGAAGAAATCGAAATGGTTAAAAGCTATATCGACTCAAACGAGATGGATGGACTGATTTTGACCTCCACCAAGGTCGGTGATCCCCGAATCAAATTTCTCTATTCAAATCGAATCCCTTATTTAACTTTCGGTCGCCCCTGGGGATCTGAAGACATGTATTCCACAAAACATCCTTGGGTCGATGTCGACGGCTCAAAAGGAACCGAACTTGCAACAAAAATGTTCTGGGAGCAAGGTTCCCGCAACATCGGTTTCATCGGTTGGAAGCCACTCCCATTTGATAAGAAAGCCCCACTCAGCACCGGCGATGACCGTTTCCTCGGATGGAAAGACAGCCTTTCCAAATTAACCAATCGTCCCCCGATCAAGCAACTTTCGGTTTTTGGTGAAGAATCAATAGCCAGCGGTCGCAAATGCCTCCTAGAACTCTTTCGCAAAAATCCAGATCTAGAGGCCGTGATCTGCGCCAGTGACACCCTAGCCCTCGGAGCTTTTCTAGAACTACAAACGATGGGCCACTACACCGTCCGAGTCTGTGGCTTTGACAATAGCCCCGTATCCAAAGAGTTCGGATTTTCTAGCGTGGACCAAAACCTTGCCCAAGTCGCTTCCCAGGCCTTTGAAATATTGATGGGTGAAAACGGAAATCAAATCCGCCACGTTAATTTTCAAAAAGAATCAACGCAGGCGCACGTGCTATTAAAACCAAAGTTAATCATTAGATAATCGACCCAAATTCCCTGCTAAGATTTCTCAATGCGTCGAGCTTATAAAAGCGTGCTTTCCATCTACGCGATTGCTTTGGGATTCGGTGTCTTCACTCCTCGACCTGACCTAGTCGGTACTGGTGGAGCATCCGTTGGCGCTTCAGTCGGAACTCCTTCGGTTGGAGGCTTCCCGTCCATCGGGCATCAAATTCTTTACCTGGGTGGTTTTTGGGCCTGGGTGGGCAATTTCCTAATGCTCGTCCCTGTTGCTTACTTAATTCACCTTTGTTGGCCGAGGCTATTTCTGCAAACAATATTTATTATCTGTCTGACAACAACAATATCGATTGAGTTCATTCAACTTTATATTCCAGGAAGAGTTTCTGACGTTAGAGACATCGCTCTCAATGCCACAGGCGCAGCCTTAATATTGCTCTACCTGCACTGGAAAAAAACTAGTAAGAACCGTGTCCAGTGATGATTGCAACAAAGGTTCGAAGTATCAACAAAATATCGAGCCAAAAACTCCAACTTTGAATGTAATATGTATCCATATCCATTCGCTCTTGCCAACCAACTTCTTTGCGTCCGCTCACCTGCCACAAGCCAGTAAGCCCTGGAGTTGCAATACTTCTAAAACGGCTTCGTGAATTCACCAGATGATATTCGTCTTCTAGAATCGGGCGAGGGCCTACCACGGACATTGTTCCTATCAAGACACACCAAAGTTGAGGCAGCTCATCTAACGACCAACGCCGGAGAAATCGTCCAAATGGGGTGATTCTGGGATCGCGCCGATAACGCTCGGCAATATCAGAATCTGGAATACCTATAACCTCCGAGCGCATAGCATGAGCATCTTTCACCATCGTACGGAATTTAGGAAATTTAAAATACTTTCCGCGAGCACCCATTCGTTCGGCAGTATAAAGCACAGGTCCTTTTGAAGTTAGTTTAATCCCGACTGCAACTACCAATAAAAGGGGTGATATCACGACAAGGGAGAAAGCTGAAAATAAAATGTCAAATAATCGCTTTAAGGCATAACCAGAGTTAACTATCTGAGGTTCCTCGATTCGAACCCAGTTGGCATGTTGAATTGCATTAAATTGACTCAACTCTGGGGCAAGCGGTGTATAAAGCCTAATTCCAGTTATACCTAGGTAATAAAACTTTGAAATCCTAACAAGCAGATCTGCTCCAACATTCGCTGATGCGGTGATGACAATTCCATCAATCGTTTCCTCTTGAATTCTTTGCTCCAAATTAGTAAGCCATTCTTCGTCATCTTCGTTTTCAGGTGGTTTAACCCACAAATAACTAATAATTCCCCCAGAATTTTCTCGCCGCACTGGAACTTGGCTAGGATCCAACTCGTAAGAATCGCGTGCCACATATAAATAAGTTTCATTTAACATTGCATGCTCTTTATCAAGTCGCATTTCGACTACTATCCTCGTTAACGCCAGGAGGATTACAATGGCTATTGAACTTAAAAACACCCAGAGTCTTGAAATTGCATCATGCAACAAATATGAAGTGAAGCCAAGAAATAAAGTGGCGCGCCAACTTGCTTGAACTACAGAAAGAATCGATTTCCCTAAATTTTCAACGTGAGAATAATTCCATGCTTTGCAGACTTGCAAACTAAAGAGCCAAAAAATTGGCAATGCGCAAACTAGCAGAAAATTCGTAAGGGACTTATGAGCGATGTCCCCTAAACCTTGGAAGCGAAAGCCATAGGTGATGAGTGTGGCTGAAAATACAATCGCAATATCGGAGCGAAACAAGTACACCCGATATTTACGTAGCGCGCCTGAATAGGATCCATGTTCGTCCAAATTCACAGCGCCCCTCCCCAAATCAAGTTAATGTTTTTCACTCTTTTCGGAAAATTTAAACTGATTTCTTCGAAACTTTACGCGGAGACCCTTTCCCGCCAGCACTCGATTTCTTTGCGACTTGTTTAGTTGACTTCGCTGGAGCAGATTTTTTGGCCGCGACTTTCTTTGTAACCTGCTTTCTGGTAACTCGCTTACGTGGAGTAGCGGAACTACCAAATTCTGTTTCAAGCTCTCCAGCTAAACTCTCTATTTCTAATCTCACGAGTTCATCGGGCAAAGGCGAATAAGGGGCGAGTTGAGCCTCTATTATGGCTTGTGGAAGGTGCTCTGATTCCCCATACTCTCTGCCGTATTGTTTCCCATATTCCTTGCCGTACTTGCCACTGTAATAACCACCATACTTACGGCGATACCCATAGGAATATCCGTACCTATACCCATAATTATCATAATCGCGTGCATCTAACGGAATCATATTCAAAACACCGCCAAGAATTGTGGCACCCACCGCGTTAAGTGAATCCTTGGAGCCTCTAAATTGGCCTACTCGGGTCTTGCCAGCTCTAGCGACGAGTATAACTCCATCACTCTTTTTAGCTAAAATCGCGGCATCCGTGACAGGCAAAAGCGGTGGGGAGTCGATAACTACATAATCAAACAAGGTGCGAAGCACTTTGAAAAGTTGATCAAGATATTCCGAATTAAGTATTTCAGCTGGATTTGGTGGAATATTACCGGAAGGTAAAAATTTAAGCCCGTCACTACCCCAATCGATAACCAACTCGTTTAAAGTTTTTTGATTTATAACGGGAATTCGTCCCGCTAAAATATCTGTAAATCCAGAGGAGAAATTGGAGATTTTCAAATACTTCGAAGAGCGAGGTCTCCGCAAATCCCCCTCAATATACAGAACTTTCAATCCTGATTGGGCCATGGATATTGCTAAGTTCACCGAAGTAGTTGTCCTGCCTTCCCCCGGTATTGATGAAGAAATCGTAATAATCTGAACAGGCTTTTCAGATTTTAGGAACTGAATATTAGTGCGCAATGACCTGAATGCTTCAGCTCTAACCGCATATCTGCCCAAATCCGTGACAAGTGGTTTGGTCTCAGCATCATCATCAAATCCGATTGCCGCCAGAAGCGGTAATTCCTCGAGATCAAGGTCATTTTTGATTGTATTATCGAAAATTTGTCTCAAAATGGAAAGCGCAATTCCAATTCCGAAACCAAGAATCAACCCGAGTAATAGATTCAATGATTTCTTTGGAGATGAGGGTTTCGTCGGTGCTATTGCACTCTTCACCATCGAGACTTTAACAGTGCTATTTCCACCGCTTGATTCGAGACTTGAAGCAGTCGCCGAAAATTGATTGCCGATGGCATTAGCAATATCAGCGGCTCGTTGGGCATTCGGATCAGAAACAGTTACGTCAATTAAAACCGTATTGAGTGGCGCAGTCGCTTTTACTCGCTGAGCTAGTTTTTGCTCGCTATAGGGTAAATGCAAAGCACTGATTACCGGATTTAGCGTTCCTGGCCCATTAATAATCTGAGCATAAGAAATAACTCGCTGCTGTGAAAAGATTGATCCCTGAGCAAGTGCTCCAATATCCAATGCGGAGGAAGGGGTTGAAACGAACAGTTGAATATCCGCCTGGTAAATCGGAGTTTCCGAGTAAGTAATGCCTGCTGCAACAAGAACGCCTAGTAAAGTGGAGACCAGCATCACCCTTAAATTTCGAATAATAAGGCGGTAGTAATCCTTCAGATCCATTTACATCCTTAACGCGTTCTTAGGCCTCTAATTGGAGGCAATTTGAGGGGTTGCTCACCAAATGAGTAGTAGGTGAACCCTAGCATACAAGAATTTAATACACCAAAAAAGTTACATATCTGACTGAGCAGCAAGCAAAAATGCGAGGGGGGCTAAACCTGTGGGTTCGGTGAGAATCTTAAGGGGCCGCGATGCCGCTATCTTGGAGACCAATTCAATGAATTGAGCACTCAAAACAAATTTCTCCACCTGATCCATTTCAAAACGCCCAGAGATGGCAAAGGCTTCACCTGAATCAAGTGCTCGTTGCAAGGCTCCGGCTCCACTACTATCCGAAATGGCTATTGACTTATCAACCCGGTCAATTGTCAACTCCAAGACTTTGTCACACACTGATGAGACCGACTTCAGATCGGGCGCCCGGAAGTCGGCAAGAAGTAGAACCCCTCCCAAATCACGCGTTGTTCTCCATGCAATTTCTAGCTGGTCGAAATAATTAGCATGCTCAAAAGCGAAATAGATTTTAACTGGATTATCGTGTCTAAATCCACTTGCCTGGCGGTAAAGCTGCACAGAAGTCATGACTGCCTTTGTTATTTCGACAGATACAACTTGTCTCCCTTGGCCAATCGGATCGAAGGGTATTAACTCATGAGCAAAGCGTTTATCTTGCATTGATAAAATGTTCTTGGGGTTAACTCCAAGATCAAGCAAATTTGGAATAAAATCGTCTTCTGCAACTATGACAAAATCTGATAACAGCAGTTGTTCTTGAGCTCCTTCTAAAGAGTGGGAAAATAGATCTCCGACATCCAATCCCCAACTTTCAGCCAAATTCAATATTGATTGCGGAATTCTTTGTCCTTCTACTGCAGCGACACCCGCTGAAAAAACTTCTGCAGTGGGGAAAAATCTTTTTAAAGCAGCAGCAGCCATAACCGATCGAGCTTGATTGTGTCTGCAAACCACAGCGATCAAACCAGACATCGTTAGCAACTCCTTTCTTTCATCCCTCTTCTCATGGTACTTCCTTGGATGGAAGGATGCATTTCTATATGAAGCAAAACTAAACTAGCACTTGCAGAAGTGAAAATAATATATTGATTTGATCATCGACTCAGAATAATCAAACCACCTATAAATCTATTCGCTTATATACGTATTCATCACAACCGCTTCCAAAAAGACCCAATGAATTTTCCGTTACCGACAAAACTTCTTCGAATCCAATATCGTGCATGAGCTCTCTAACCTCCTTTGGGGAGATCGATTCGTATGGATACCCTCCAAGCCAATCTTTTACATCAGTGTAAAAATCCATCCCTCGTTGCTCACGATATTGTGCTAAAAATCGCTTATACTTACTAATCGAAAACAACTTATGACACACGATAAACGCACCGATATACATCGACTGTGCAAGCAATTTGATTGACTTCGGAGAGTGGCAGTATAGGTACTTTTCAATTTTCCAAAATCTGCAAAACACTGTCTTTCGATAAAGGGCAAAAACGAATAATCCGTCCTTATCAACGTATTCAGTGCTTTTCCTGAGAGCCAAATCCAAATTTCCAGTATGATGTAACACTCCCCATGAATAGACAACATCAAACTTTTCGCCCTTGTTTTCTGCAAGAACATCAAATTTCCTAACATGGAAATCGCCTTGAAAATCCTTACTGTAAAGTGACAACAAATTTTGGGTGGTTTGAACACATATCGGGTCATAATCAAAACTCTCAACATACCTACAGCCAAGTTTCAAAAGAGCAAGAGAGTGAATTCCCGACCCACAGCCGATATCTAGTGCCGATTTATTTGCAAAACTAAAATTAGGTATTAATTCCTGGAGTTTTGAAACAGCGAGATTGATTTGCTCATCCCCAACTTTAGACACGAAAGAGCGCCAATTCTCGCCGAATTCAAAACGATTCTTGCTGAAATTTCTTGCGCTTGCTTTTCTAACTTGTTCATTTTTCACAGGACATCCCTAACTAAAAGTTCCAATATTTCGCCAATTCCTTTCATCATGATCGGTTAGGATAGTTTACTCGTAACTAATGACCTGAATGTATATTTTATTGAGAAGATGTTCAGGGGTTGGAGAAGGAACAGCAAATCTCCTTGCGATACTTCAATATCATTCACTCAGAGTCAATTAATTGCTGATAGACCGAAATTATCCTCTCGGCTACAAGTGGAATTGAATAATTCTCTAAATTACGTCTCGCTCGATCCGCCATCTGGAGCCTTTCGCCAGGATTTTTCCACATCCAATCAATTGCTTCCTTTAACGTGGAAGTGTCTCTCGGGGGAATAATTACGCCATTCAATCCGTTAGCGAGCAACTCTGAAGCAGCTCCAACATTCGTGGCAATTACTGGAACTCCAAACTTAATCGCCTCCATCATTGCGTTCGACATGCCTTCACTAAAACTGGGGGAAACAAACACATCAGCAATTTCGAAGTACTTTTGAGGACTTTTTGTCTCTCCCAAAATTAATACAGACTTCTCTCGCGTAGTTAGCTCAATTGGATGATCAATCGCGATTGGCCCAACAATCACAAGTATGGAATCTATTTTTGCTTCAGCCTGACTCCAAGCATCCAGCAACACGTTGAGTCCTTTATATGAAGCTATCCGCCCCAAATACAGAAAAACTGTAACACTCGACTCGAATTTTGGGATTTCCTCTTCACTGGAACCTCCCAGGCTAGAAAGATCTTGAGCCAGGTCAATACCATTTGGAATTCTGCAGATTCTATTTTTCGCTATCCCAATTTCTAATAACTCATTCTCAATTTCCCCGGAGATTGCCTGAATGGCATCAGCATTCTTTAAACCGTACCATCTAGTCAATTTAGCCAATTTTTTGAATCTTTGAATCTCTCCATACTTGCCGCCACAAGCGATCTTCACATAAACCGGCTTTGAAGTAAATTTACTAGCTAAAGCACAGACATCTGCTTGTAAGTTGCCTAAATGTACATGCACCAAGTCATACTGTTTTCGTTTGGCAATCAAAAAACAAAATAAGAAAAATAGATATGAAACTGTTCCAATCAATCTGATTCTAGGACGGGGAAGTCGAAATATCACGATGCCATTTTCATCTAAATACTTATTGAATTTTCGATTGCGAGATTGGGTGACGACTTCCACGTGTACATTTAAATTTCTCATTTCAGCGCAGAGTCTTTTGGCTTGAATTTCAGCGCCGCCAGTATCTAGCGGAGGAAAACCTACTGTGACAAAAAGTACCCTAAGTTTGTTCTGTGTAGATTTCATGCCTTAATGTTAGCGATCTTCTAGAAATCTTCGATCAAACTTAGAAAGGAACTCAAATATCACGAAATTCCCGCACAGATTCGATTATGGCTAACTTATTTTTTAATGCCCAATTCCATTGCGCTTCAATTCCGCTCACCATGTTGAATTTTGGAGTCCAGCCAGTCAATTGAGTCAACTTCAGAGTGGAAGCTCCTGTTTTCTCAACATCACCTTTTGCAGAATATTCCGTAGTAACATTCAATTTCTTACCAGAAATCCCTTCAAACAATCCAATCGCATTGAGTAGCGTGGTTTCCTCTCCCCCGCCTATATTGAAGATCCCTGTCACTTTCTGATCCATGAGTAAAACTGTGGCCTTTACCGCATCAGATACATAAGTAAAATCTCGAATTTGCTGTCCTGTGCCATAAATTGGAAAAACATCGTTCGAAAGTAGTGAAGAACATATTCTCGTGAATGCCATGTCTGGCCTTTGGCGAGGTCCATACACCGTGAAGTATCGAACCCCAATTAACTTAGAATCAAAATTATTCAAATAGGCTTGCGCTAACAAATCCCCGCCGGCCTTCGTTACCCCATATGGACTCCGAGGAGACATTACGTCATCTTCAATAACGGGGTAATGGTTGGAATTGCCATAAACAGAAGAGGAGGATGCATAGATGACCGGTAAACCATCTTTTGTATAGTCAAAAATTTTCTGCGTAGCAAGTAAATTATTTTTCACGTATTCGGAAAAATTTGAACCCCAACTAGATCGCACCCCTGCTTGAGCAGCTAGATGGAATACACCATCTATTTTTGAAAATATTGATTTTTCAATTGCATTGACATCCATTTCGTAAAATGTAAATCTTTCCCCAAATCTTTTGAGATTTTCAAGATTACTTTTCTTTATTTTGACAGAATAATATGAATTTAGACTATCAACGCCAATCACCTCATGATTATTCTCGAGTAATTCATGACAGAGGTGTGATCCAATGAAACCTGCACATCCTGTAACTAGATAACGCATATTGGGCTTCCCCCTTTAATCGTTCGATGACCATTTTTCAAGCCAGAGTTGAAGTTGCAGCACCCCAAAGAGAACATTTGCATTATTGGCCTTTCCAGTAATATGTGACAGATATGTTTCTCTTAAGTAATTCGGATTTACATAATCAGAAATGAATGCACCTTCAAGGAAATAATTCTTATACGTTTTCCCAAATTCTCCACGAAACCAATGATCCAGCGGAACGCCAAAACCTTGCTTTTTGCGATTCAAGATTTCTTTTGGAAGCCGATCAACCATGATTTTCCTCAATATTTGTTTTCCGATTCCACTCTTGTAATGATTTCCAAAGTTTAACGAAAGACAATAATTTGCAAATTCATTATCAAGAAACGGGGATCGAACTTCCAATGACGCATACATGCTTGCTCTATCGGTTTTCACCAATATGTCCTCCGGTAAATATCCTGTGAGATAGGAAAATCTCCACTGATCCTCTCTACTAGCTTCGCTAAAATGTTTTTTAGAAGCATTGAGTTGGGAAGTCAAATCTGAATCTAGTTTTCGCTTACTCAAATTTCTACTTAATTCCGCCGAAAATGGACTAATGAGGTAATCAACCTGACTTTCGACGGGTCTATTTTCTAATTCCACTAATCTGTGTAATTTTCTAGATATTTCGGATGGAATTAGCTTCCCAAAATGACGACTATGGTTCCCGATAAATTTAGCAATATTTCCTAATTCGGAGTAATAGAGTTTGAGTGCTTTGATGGATCTATACCCGAACATTATTTCGTCACTTCCATCACCTCCTAATGCGACCTTTACGTGCTTTGAGGCGAACTGGCACAAAAATGTGGTGGGTATTATTGAGGGATCTGATACAGGTTCATCAAAAATCATCGGTAATTTAGCCATCAATGAAATTGCATCTGTTTCGGACAGGAAGTTAACAAAATGAGGAATATTTAGATGCTTAGCAACTAGTCTTGAATAGAAACTTTCATCATAATTCTTTAATTCAAAGCCAACTGAGAAGGCAGATATATTGGGATTCAATTCATTGGCGAAATACGCAACCGTGGATGAATCGAGACCGCCACTTAAAAAAATCCCAACGGGTGCATCAGCCACAAGCCGTTCCTTAACTGATCCCCTAAGTAAGGACTCAAAATCCTGCAGATTTGGTACGGCGTGATTAATTGATAAATGGTCTTCTAGAGCAAAGAAATTTTCAATATTAATTTCAAAATCACTCTTAATAATTGCATAATAACCAGGTAAAAGTTTCTCTACTCCTTCAAAAACGGTGGCATTAGGATCACCATAACCAAATTCCAGATAGCGAAAGATATTGGCATTGTTCAATTTTTTTAATCCTGGAAATTTTGAAACTATGGATTTAATCTCCGAAGCAAAAATAAATTCTTGATTATTTTTCGCATAATAAAGTGGCTTTTCCCCGAATCTATCGCGGGCGAGAATCAGTTCATTTCTTTGCTTATCCCAAATTGCGATGGAGAACATGCCATTAAATTTAATAAAACACTTTTCTCGCCATTGCTCAAAGGAATGCAATATCGTTTCAGTATCGCTATGTGAGGAAATGAAATTGTGCCCTAATTTTTTCAATTCTTGTCTTAATTCAAGGTGATTGTATATTTCACCGTTAAAAACTAGCTCGTAGCGTCCGGAATCACAGGGAGAAGCCATCGGTTGACGCCCGCCAATTTGATCTAAAATCGTTAGCCTAACCATCCCCAAAGAAACATTCTTCGCGGGACTAGAAACTCCTAATTCATCTGGTCCTCTATGTTCTATCATCTTCAACATAGAATCCACTATCGCTAGGAGATCATCCGTTTTTCGAACTTCTGAAAACATTCCAGCAATTCCGCACATTATCTAACTTTCAGCTCGAATTGGACGCATCAAGAAGGAATGATACATCACCTAGCATTTTTGAATGCTCAATATCGATGAAATCATCCGACCACCTAGTAAATTCCAAAGGGCTGATGTCTATTTTTCTTGGATTCTGTAACTCACTCCTCACGAGCTCTGTTAAATCTTCTCCATTTTCAGCAGCCCACGTAACTTCAGGTAATTCCGAGTAACCTTCCGCTTTGGTGCTCACCACTGGCGTACCCACGGCTAAACTTTGAACAATCACTTGAGAAACGCCTTCAAATTCAGAGCCATGAACGAGTAAATCTGAAGACGCAAGCAAAAAGGGAATATCGGTTCTATAACCTAAAAAATGAACTTTTGAAGTTAAGCCTAACTGACTTACAAGTGTCTCAAGCTCTGATCGAAGTTGCCCATCTCCGCAGACAAGTAGAACACAATCATCTTGCAGGAGCAAAGGGCGGAGTTTAGTTATTATCAAATCCTGACGCTTCCTTTTCTCCAATAGCCCTATCGTTATTAGAATTTTTTTAGTACTTACGTCACCACCGACATTAGAAAATTTTCCGCTACTATCCCGTTTCATACTACGGACGGCAAAGAACTCCACCAAATCTATTCTTGAATGAATTACACGACTCCCATGTCTGGAACTAATTCTGTTTGCTTCATAAATCTTTAATAAATCTTCACCAACGAAGATCAGAAAGTCTGTCCATTTCGAAAGTAAGAATTCAATTCGAGCATAGATCAATTCTATAAGATTTCTGGGTTGGCTCTTGAAGACTGCCATATGAACGGTATGAATTGTTATCAACCCCGAATAGAGGGAAGCGATACGCCCAACAAATCCAGCTTTAGATTCGTGAGTATGTATCACATCCGGATGCACTCTATTTATTATCTTCTTCAATTCAACAATTGCCAACAAATCCCAAAAAGGATTTGGCGTTCTGCCTAGTGACCTAATTGGAATTCGATTGACGGGTGCGCTTTTGTTCTGACTATCCAGCAATCGATTTCCTCGGACACCAGATGCAAAATAAACTACGTGGCCGAGAGACTCTTCATACTTGATTGCCGACTCGATAGTTTTTTTAGTTCCCCCAGATCGAGCACGAGTGGCGACATGAAGAATTATCACGGCTTCGAATTCTCATAGATTTGAGAAACTACTAGTCCTATAAAAAAGAAAAGAATAGCAATACTCGTTTGAAAGCTCAGTAAATCAATGGTCAAGGCGCATAGACAAAAAGTTAAAGTTAAGTATCTGAGAGATCGCATAACATCAGAATTAACCAAATAATTTATTCTAGGGATCTGGGAGCGAGAACACTGAAATAATACGACCAGCAACGCCATCAGTGATACGAGTCCAAAGACTCCACCTTCAAGAATTGTGCGGAGATAAGCATTATCAACGTTAACCCCCAAGCTGGCATTTCCACTTCTGACCGTTGCTCCGAAGGAATTATTGGTGAGCCTAAATATCCCATTGAATCCAGAACCAAAGAGCCAATCGGACCATTTGGCGGACGCCACGGCATACCTTTCTATCGATCGCGCTGCAAGGCTATTTGAACTAAATAACCAATTTCCACTCCCTCGTGAAACCATGAGCCAAGTTAGCAGGGAAGTCCCGCAGAAAGTAAGAAAGAGAATTCCAGAAACAGAATTATTTTCCCTGCTCAGATAAACAGTTTCCATGAGAACAATTAATATTACGCAAACTAAAGCGGTCCTCGATTCAGACCGATAAATGCAAATAATTGATAACGGGATACTCACATACTTAGTGATGACTCTGAGCCAATTGGTTTTAATAGTGTTGCGTAACGGAATTACGATTGCCAGACAAAGCGACAAAGCTAAACCATAAATATTTTTTCCATAGAGACCCATTGTCCCCCAAATAGCATGCAAATCCCACCACCGACCTACGGCTCCCTCTGTGAAAAAAGAATTACCAGTAAAAAATCCAACTTTTTCGTAAATTTGAATCACACCGAAAGTTAGTGAAAGAAAATAAATTGGTGCTACAACCAAAAGTAAATTTAACTTATGCCCAATGGCTAAGTTCATTATTCGAACTCCTGCCAATACTGCAAAAAGAGCTTTTAGCCCTTCCAATGCACCGGCCCATCCTTGAGGATTGCTGAATGCTAACAAAACAGTTACGAGCAAACTAGTCGCATACAATAGAGTGAAGTGGTGAATTTTATTTTGCAACTCTGTTTTCTCAATTTTTATTTTTCCGCCTTGTAAAACGAATGGAGGTATAAGGGTGATCATTATCGACCACAAAAATAGACTTGAGATTATTTTTATTTCAAGCGCACCCTTTCCTACGGCATACAGATAAAGCCACTGGCTCATTACCAATATAAATGAATAAAAAAACAGAATAAAATGCAGGTAAGTATTAGAAACTTTAACCTGATCTACTTTTTGCATGTGCATAAGCATATCAAGCATCAAACCGAAGTAAATTGAACTTAAGTTAGCTGATTTCAGTCGGGAAAGTTATTATTTAACTATCGAAAGTCGCCATACGAGCAATAGCCCAATGAGACTTGAACACACTTTTACGATAACAGAAGTGAAGTTTTCTGAGATGTAAACAAGGATCAACATGAATAAACTAAAAAAGCAGACATTACGTCCAATTTGAAGCCACAGTTTTGTTTCTCGAGGATCAGCCATATATTTTGAATAAAAAATTCTGCTTAAGAAAGTGAGGCAAGCAATCAAACTTACGCAAATACTCATTGCTAGAGGTTTTCTAACGACTGGAATAAGCAGAGAAAAGAAGATAATTAAAAATCCACTCAAAATTCCAAACGTGGCAACGGGTGTAGATTTTCCTCGAGCATAAAAGGAATTGCTCCACAATCCTGAAATCGCAGAAAATAAATTCAAAAATTGCATCGCGTAAAAAACTGGAAGAACAGCTAATGAAGATGAATGCCTAAAATTCCCGTGCTGATAAAAAATCTCAATCAGATTGATGCCAAACGTGATGGATACAATACAAATGGTTCCAAGAATTCTCAGTAGAGTCGAGAACGTATTTTTTAGAGATTCAAGAGCGATGCCATCCCTGGTCGCATTTTTCCTCGCCCACGTTGCCATTGAAGATGTCAGGACGGTACCGCTGACTATTTGTTGTTGAACACTCGCTCCTCGGTCAGCATAATTGAATACTGCAATACTTGAAGAGTCATTTTTTGAAAGAACTATTTTCTGAATTAAGCTCGCTAAACTGAGAACGAAATATTGTGCAAGTGTATAAAATTTGTATCCTCGCATTCGCGTGGACGCACGACTGTCAACTCTAGTAGAGTTAATTTTTATCTTTCCAATGATAACAAGAAGCAGTAGCAATTCAGTGATAAACCCAATATCAAGATATGCAAAGGCAAGCATGATGTCTTTTACGAAAAATAAACAAATGGCGGCGCTTAATGATGGAAATGATGGAGCGAAATAAGGTAAAAATTTATGCCCTAAAACAAGGCTCACTAATAATGCTTGTGAACAAAGGTACTGAAGCACACCAAATCCAATCAGCCATAGCAGAATCCATGGATCACTTGCTATATAGTTTTTCTTGCTGATGAACTCCAAAAATATGGTGATCCACAGAACATGACATAATGTCCCATAACCCATCCACCTGAACATGTTATAAAAAGTTGATCGACTGAATTCATTATCTTCTTTTAATATTGGCAGAAATTCGCTTTGACTAGTACTTGTAAAGATAGTGATGATAAAACTTGCTCCGGCAAGTATAAAAATAAAGTCAGATACATTTGCCGATGCGCCGAATTTATATGCAATTCCCAACTGAAATATAACTGTTGTTAAATAATTGAGTGAATTACCAAGTATGGAGTAGGTCAAGTTATCACCGCCCTATACTTCGCTGAAACTCAAGTTGCACTTAAAATCAGACTTTTTACACCATCTACTTCATACATAACCACTAAGGAATACTATTACTTCGATCAACAACGGTATGAATTTATCCACCTAAGACGCGAATTGGTGACAAGTCCCATGATCAAGTGTCCCTGCGTGTAGGCAGAATCCAATTTACTGAACCACTCACAACACCGATGATAACATAATTTTGCCCAAAATTTGAGTTCGGCGAGATTCTTATGTGGTTCTAATGTCCGTCGTTTCAATCTACAATCGTGCTTGGTCAAGAGTGCCGAATACGCTTCACACGATTATTATTGACTGATTGGATAGAATGCCTTCATATTTCACTTCCTTTCTTGGTTTGATGGATTGAAGTTTTTGACCCAGTGGGCTTATCGGTAGTTGTACCCCAGGTTTAATTAAAACCTCCCGATTGAAACGGGAACACGAAGGCTCTTCTTAAGTAATTGCAACTATGATTTTCCCATGTGCTTGACCAAATCTAATCGTTCCAAACTATTAGCCTGATTTCCCATGAACGTAAAGAAAGCTACCAATTACTTCCTTGCTGCCTTACTTACCCTGGTCGGGTATTACATCGTTTCAGCGGGAGTGGTTGGATATCAAGCCTATACATTGAAGAGCGAAGTGAAGACACTGTTCGATCAAATACGTATCGGCGACACAGTAAATTATGAAAATCAGATTACAAAAAAAATTGATAGCGAAATCATCGGATTAAACTCGACGCTCACTAACCCTTTTTGGCGGCCGCTAACCAATCACTTTTTGAAGGACTCCCAAAAGGAAATTGTGCTCGCGCTTCAACTCGTGAAAGTTGCGCCTAGCGTCATGGGTCCAAAGGGTGCTTTAGATCGGGCTGCATGGACCGATGTTACAACAACTCTAAAAACCACAAATTTGGCCACGCCTCCCAAGCTTGAGGAACCCCCAAATTGCGGCTACTGCCTAGCGCAAAAATTGTCACCCATTCGCAAGCCCTGGCCAGTTACTAAATTTGACGCTTCTTAACCTTGGGGGGTGATTTGTATTCTTTTTGTAATCATTAGGCGACTAAAGGTGCCTAAAAAGGGGCTAGAAATTGTCGGTGATCAATGGCAAAATCTGCTGAAGATAAAACTAAATAAGAAAAATTACGCTCAATGTGGCCTTTTTGAACCATTCATTGAGTGCCCCGAGTCGGACTCGAACCGACACTGGAAGGATTTTAAGTCCTCTGCCTCTGCCATTGGGCTATCGGGGCGCACTTGACCGAGGAGTGCCGATCAACGAGAGCGCGAGTCTACTAGCCTGTCAGATGCCAAAAGACCCAGCCACTGTTCAGGCTAAATAGATCAATTTCATACTGCTTTGACTAGCTTCAACGGGTAATTTCTGCGCATGGCAAAATTCAATCCTGCTCGCAGAAGCGTGCTTATTGGCTCTGGCACCGCACTTCTCATGGCTAAGTTTCCGGTCACTGCCTTTGCACAAGGCCCAACCGCCATCTGCTCTCGCGTCGGCCAAAAAATTATTTCTAAAGGGAAGAACTACATCTGCGTAAAGAGCAATGGAAAATTGCAGTGGCAGGCTCTCGTACCAGCAAAGCCGCCTATTTCAGTGCACCCCTCAAAGGCATCTGGCGGAACAGCACCTGCCCCAGCAACTTCTCCATCAAAGGTCAATGGCTATCTCGTTGGCCAAATCTCTGAATTATCAGAAGGTGTATCGAAGATTGTCGTAGCAAAAAATATGCAGGGTCAATCTGTATCGATTGCGCTATATCTCTCTGGAAAAGTAGTTACGGCTCATTCAACTGTCTGCACACATATGGGTTGCACAGTTGGAGCAGCAGGCAAGCAGCTTGACTGTCCTTGTCATGGATCTGTTTTCGATGCCCAGACAGGCGCTGTAGTCAATGGTCCAGCGCAGTCTCCACTTCAAAGCTACCAAGTAGCGCAGGTGGGCAACGAGATTTACATTACTAATTAAATCGAATTAAAACATTCGTCGGAACGGTAGTGGCTTACGCATCCTAATAATTAGTAGTAACGGTATGAGAACGTAAGGTCCGTTATATGCCAAAAAGACCCAAGGGTGCGGTGTTCGCCATTGAGGTTCACCAAAGAACTCAACACCAAAGACAACAACGCCTGTAATTCCCGAGATCAGAGTTCCATATATAACTGCAAAGAGCTGAATCCACTCTTTGCCCTTAAGAATGGAATACACCAGAACCAAATAAAAGGGAGCGTAGACAAAGGCGGAGAGTCCCGTCACGAATCTCATCCAAATAGGCGGGTGCAAGAAAAGAGGATCATTGACGCTGGCATACGAGTAATTAAGCCTCGCCAGAATATTTCCACTATGTGGGGATTCAACGACACCTAGAGTGGGGATGGCATCGCTGATGATGCAGGTTATAAATGCCCAGGAGAAAAAGATGAGAAATAGATAATCGAATTTTCTCTGTTTAAGTGGGAGAGTCATCGAGGAAAATTATCACACCTTGAAATTATTTCTTAGATGGTAAATAAGATCGTTATTAAGGCGCTCAGCATGATGGCACCGGCTTGGCCAGCGGTGACAATGTGATTTTCACTCCCGAGAGTTACTGCGGCTGCGGGAATTCCTAACTGGGCGCTGGCCAGAAAAATATTCCGCTTCGGTTGGGCAAAGAGGGCTGAGGGTAGGTGCGCTATTAAGGCTCCAAAGCACATCAATATCGCCAAGATGATGGTGTCGCGGGAGTGAAAAGTTTGTCGGATATTTATCGAGGCACCTAACCAGACGAAATAAATAGGCGCAAAAAGTCCTTCGCTCACTCCAAATATCTGCCGCGATAAACGATGTGGGACTCCTATGCTGGCAAAAGCTACTCCCAAGGTGAAGCCCGCGATCATCACCGAGGCATGAAAGCGAATTGCAGCTGCCGCTACTAGCAACAAAGTCGCCAGACTGATTCGCAGCTCTAAGCCCAGGTGATCCAATTTGGAGACCCCATGAGCTAAATCGAGCCAACCCTTACCTTTTGCATATCGCAGCGCAAAATAGATCACAACAGATAGCGCCAAAACCAGTAGCGCACCCTCGGTTGCCTCGACGCGGTTGGTCTTTTGAGTAAAGAAAGGCAAAGCTACAAAGGCGATGGCATCGGCGAGAGTCACTTGCGTGATCAAAATGCTGAGTGAGAGTGAAGGAGCCACACTCTCGACGAGTGGAATGACGAGAGCAGCAGAGCTAGAAAAAGAGATGACTGCTAGCAATTTCCAGTTGTGGAAGTGAGCGAAATGATCAATAAAAACTGCTACGACGACTGCTAATCCGAAGTTTGCAAGAAGTATCCAGATCGCCTTCTCAAAGGATTTCTTGGTGAGAGTTCTGTAGTCGATATGGCTTCCCGCGCCAAACATGAGAAGGGCGAAGCCAACGGTGGCAAATAATTTTAGGCTGGGATCTGCAACTGGAATCTTCTTAAAACCACTATCTCCCAAGATGGCGCCAATGAGTAACTCACCAACGGCGACTGGCACTCCCCACCGCTTTGGAATCCGAAGGAGTGGCCCCACCAATCCAGCGACGATGAGACCGCCTAATAACTGGATACTCATTGGAGATAGGCTACTGCCAGAGCTGAAACCGCAACAGTGAGGACGAGTATCAATGTCAGATCCGATTACTATCCAAGAACTTTCCGCTGATTTTTGGAGTTGGAGAGCGGCACAACAGCCTCGCTCCGGTGATGACATCCCCCGCATTGAACGTCCCGACAACTGGATTCCGCGATGGTCGACAAGTGATGTAGAGGGATACAGAGTTAAGCTCGCCGCATTTGAAAGCTCCTTAGCCTCAATATTTAATCTTGCGGATCTTCATTCCACCGACTCTCCATCCGACTGGATCGATAAAGCCCTAATACATTCCGCACTCTCACGCGTTAAATGGGAGTTGGATTACTTAGAAATTTGGCGGCGCCAACCTCGCTTCTACATTGATCAAACCGTTGGGGTCGTCTTCGATTACTTAACCCCAGTCGAAGTTAACGAAATAACAATTAAGAGCGTGCGCAGAATATTGCTGAGTTTTGCAGCCATTCTCGCTGACGCCCGAAGCAATCTGGCCGGAAGTGCTTACAAGGAGTTAGCGCAAGAATCGATTGCCGAACTCGCTCATATCCAAGAGCAATTAAATACCGTCGGTGAAAATCTGCTCTCCTATATCTCGACCGATGAGGCCGAAGCCTTTTTGAGTGAGTTTGCAAGCGCAGGAAATGAACTTGCCGAGTTCCGCACCTGGCTCACCGAATCGCTTCCAACCTTTCCAGATTTCAAGCCGATCGGTCTAAGTGGCTTTGAATGGTTCTTAAAGAACGTTGCCTTCAATCCACTTACACCTACCGAACTGATCAATATTGGCCATTTAGAGTTTGAGCGAGCCATCTTCCTTGAGACGGTGACTAATAATCGATATGTAAATGTGGCACAGCCTCCGTTGCCAAGTTCCGCCCAAGCTCAAAGTGATGATGAAGCACGCTTAGAACGCGAAGTGAGAGCCTTCTCTGAGGAGCAGAATTTGCTCAGCCAACCAGAGACTCTTGGCGAATACTTAAATGCACCTCGACCAAAGTATCTTGAACCAATTCGTTGGCTTGGAGTCAGCGATGATCTGACTGGTCCATCACGACTGGATATCAACGGCATTAGTTATGTGCCCGAGCCACATCCGCAACTGCCTTACTTTTATGCCGCCAACGCGAAAGATCCGCGGGCAGGCATCGTTCACGAGGGGGCTCACTACAAGCAACTGGCTCTTTCATGGCGCCATGAGAACGAAATTCGCCGCCACTTCTATGACTCAGGCGCCAACGAAGGCATCGCCTTCTACAACGAGGAGTTAATGCTGGCAGCGGGTCTCTTCGCTGATAAACCCCACTCCCAGACCTTGATGTATAACTACGCACGCCTGCGAGCGCTAAGGGTAATCATCGATGTCTCACTTGCTACTGGGCAGATGGATATAGAGACCGCGGCAGAGTTCCTGGCACATAAGGTCCCGATGGATATGGAGACGGCTCGTGAAGAGGCGGTCTTCTTCGCGGGATTTCCTGGACAAGGTATGACCTATCAAATCGGTAAGACTCAGATCATTAGGTTGTTGGCTGATGCCTCTCGTGACACGAGCGCTGACTTCTCACTTCGGATATTCCATGACTACCTCTGGAAAAATGGAAATCTCCCCATCAGTTTGCTCCGCTATGAATTACTCGGAGATTCAAGTGATATTGAGAGGATCACTGGTTACAGCGATGCACAAGATGTCGAGATCATCTGGGGCAATGTCCGCAAAATGCTTGATGCATTTATGGCAAAGAACAGAGCTCTCGCTGACTCGCACATCAGCGATGATGTAACTCTGTGGGATTCCGAGGAACGTGACCTAGTTCATACCTTGGTTGGACTCAATCAACTACGAGATCGCAGGCCAACTGATGGCAGCGGACCTAAATTATTGGGAATCGACAACATCAAGCCGGTCATCACCATTCATGGGGATCTAGCGATTGCTCGCTATGAACTACATGTAAGGACTGAGGGCGGAGTTCATGATGAATATATAAGGAATACCGCTATCTGGCGCCGCGAAAATGGTGGTTGGAAGTGCTTCCATAATCACGAGGATAAGTTGGCCTTATAAGTTCCACTATGTAAGACCTACGATTCAAGACCTACTTTTATAGACCTAATTGCACCCAAATGTCCTAAATGTATTGTCTTTACTCCTATCCGGCTTTAGTATTCCCAAAGTCCTGGAATCACCTTTCGCACACTATTAAAACCAGGTGAGTCAAAACCAGAACCATGCCCAAGGGCGCGCCTTACCTGCTGGTAATCCCACGGTGACATCTGTTCCAACATATCTAATGGTTCGTGGCAATACTCAATGCAGAGAAGAATGCGTGGGAATAGGCGAAGTGCCATCTTGGGGTTATTTGCCGCTAAATACTCCAAACTTTGCGATATCTCGGAGGTGGCAAGTTTCAACCATAATTCCGAAGTTTGGTGCACAACGGTAAAGAGCAACTCGTCTCGATGAACCCACTCATCGGGTCCCTTCTGCAAACGCAAGAGTTCTGAAGTGCGAATATATCTTTCGTAGTCGCTAGTGCCTTCGCCTTCAAGGATTTGATCTGGACCGTAACTCATGTGTATTAAGGCTCCGACTCTTTACAGGGACGTTGCAGCGACTGCTATGTTCGATACAACGCTTTATAAATATCAATCATGAGCCTACATGAGCATCCCCTAGAATTCTCCTCATGCCCTCGATAGATAGATCCCATCTTAAAAAATTGACAGAGATTGAAGAAGAGAGATTTCTTGCGCTGCATCCAAAGAGCGGGGAACTCTTCGCCCAAGCCAAGAGCGTGATGCCAGGTGGGGTTCCAATGTCTTGGATGGCTAAGTGGCCAGGCGCATACCCAATCTTTGTGGATACCGCCCAAGGGGCGAGATTTACAGATGTCGATGGTCACGAATATGTGGATCTGTGCCTAGGAGATACCGGTTCGATGACGGGTCACTCACCAGCTCCTACCGTCGCGGCCATTCATGCCCAACTCAAGCGCGGTTTAACTGCGATGCTTCCCACTGAAGATGCTGTAATCGTCGCATCGGAGTTATCACGACGTTTTGGTCTACCGCTCTGGCAATTCACCGTGACTGCAACCGATGCCAATCGACATGTAATTCGCTACTCCAGATTAATCACCGGGCGCTCAAAGATCATCGTCATCGACAAGTGCTATCACGGTTCAGTCGATGAAACTTTTGCAACACTTGATCAGTCCGGCAGAACAATCAAGCGTCCAGGCAACTTAGGTGCCCCAGTTGACCTTGCAGAGACCACACGCGTCGTGGAGTTCAATGATCTTGCTGCAATGGAGGCGGCTCTAGCGCAAGGTGATGTCGCAGCCATATTGATGGAGCCAGCGATGACAAATATCGGCATCGTTCTTCCAGATGATGGTTATCTACAAGCGGTGGGTGAGCTCGCCAAGAAATATGGCGCGGTCTGGATCATCGATGAGACCCACACAATTTCGGTTGGACCCGGCGGAATGACCGCCTTACATGGACTGAAACCAGATGTGCTAACTATCGGCAAGGCGATCGCTGGCGGCATTCCTACTGGAACTTTTGGAATGCGTTCAGAGATTGCCGATCGCATCAAAGCAAAAGTTGAACGTGAACTCATTGATACCGGTGGAATTGGAAGCACTCTTGCGGGAAATGCGCTTAGTTTGGCTGCAATGCGAGCAACGTTGACAGAGGTCCTTACAGATGTGGCCTTTGCTCGGATGGTCAGACTTGGTTCACTATGGTGCGATGGAGTAGATGCAGCTATCAAGGAATTTAGCCTGCCTTGGTACTGCTCTCGCTTAGGTGCACGTGGTGAGTACCTCTTCCAGCCATCCGCACCTCGCACAGGTAAAGAGGCCTCAGATGCTGGAGACTTTGAACTTGAGCAGTATGTTCACCTTCGCCTTCTCAATGATGGCTTCCTTATAACTCCATTTCACAACATGGCTCTGGTCTCTCCTGATACGACAGAGGCCGACATTGCCGCTCACACCGCTGCCTTCCGAGCTATGTGCGCTGATTTGGTCTCTGCTTAATGCAATTTATTAACTTATTGCGGCCACATAGAACCGTTCCTAAGACGAGTTGGACAGCACCTGATCAATGGTCCCTCACCCCATTGCGACTGCTCATCCTGGCCTTTGGGCTTACGATCTTTGGCTTCGGTGAGGCACTTTTAATCCAATCAACTTTAGGTAACACTCCCTGGGCCGTTTTATCTCAAGGTTTGAGTCGTCACACTCCCCTCTCACTTGGGTGGTCAACTTTCTTCATCAGCATCGTTGTGCTTCTCGGATGGATCCCTCTTAAGCAGCGGCCTGGCTTTGGCACTCTCGCCAATATCGTGATTATCGCCTTCATGCTGCAAATAGGTACCGACATTTTTCCCATCCAGCACCACACTCTCTGGATTAGGTTCGCATATGTATTCGGAGGGATCGCACTTATTGGATGCGGATCTGCCTTCTACATCACCTGCGGACTTGGCCCCGGACCTAGAGATGGGCTCATGACTGGATTGCACCGAGTAACAGGTGTCCGAGTCGGTCGGGTTCGGTTGCTTCTTGAAATTATTGTCTTTAGCGTGGGCTGGGCATGTGGCGGTCGAGTAGGAATCGGAACTCTCTGCTTTGCACTCTTTATTGGAAACTCAGTAGCAATTTGGTTAGGGCTTGTTCGCCATCTTGAAAATGTTATCGAGCATCGGCGGGGTTAATTTCTTAGTAAATGTATTTTGTTGACTAGGGTGATAGCTCCCAATCACCTTGACCTTCTGAGCTGATGGTGAGACAGCTGTAAAAGTGGCACCATGACCGAACTTTGGTCGAGGCGTTGGTATTTCAAAATCCATCTCTGCTAATTGTGCAATAAGCCCAGTCCATGCAAAATTACCAAGAGCCACAAAGGTTTTAACGGTTGGAAGAAGAAGTTCAATCTCATTGGCCATAAAAGGCGCACATGTTGCTTTCTCTTCTGTCGTGGGTTTGTTATCTGGAGGAGCACACCTGACTGCACATAAAATTCTGGTTCGAAAGAGTTCCTGTCCATCCTTACGAGATTCACTAATTGGTAATTTTGCAAGGCCACAACGGTGCAGGGATGCGAAGAGAAAATCACCTGAACTATCTCCGGTAAATATCCGTCCAGTTCTATTTGCACCATGTGCGCCTGGCGCCAACCCAACGATCACTATCTCGGCCTTTGGATCGCCGAAACCAGTAACAGGTTTCCCCCAATAATCGTGGTCGGCATAAGACTTCCGTTTAGTGAGAGCAATTTCTTCACGCCACTCAACCAGGCGAGGACAGAGTGTGCATTGAGTAATCGCCTTATCGAGCGCGGCGATGGTCTTATATTTCGGCAAGGCCCCAGGCGATTCCATCGAGAATGTCGGATTCAGATGCCACAAACTCTTTTGCCCCAGTAAGAGTCATGACCCGAGAGAGCACCAAAGCGCCAGAGGTAATTACATCGACTCGACCAGGATGCATATATCCCAGCGCGGCAATCTCATCACGAGACATGGAGGCAAACATGCGAGCAACCTCATGCACTTGTTGTGCGCTAATTCGTGCCAGATGAATTGAGTAACGATCATATTCCAGGAGCCCTAGCGCGGCTGCGGCGACTGTAGTTGCGGTCCCAGCCACGGCGATCAGGGTCTGTGCTGCCGTGAAATCGACATGCTCGCCCGCCTCGGAGATCGCCGTATCGATATCTGCGCTAGCCGCAGCTAATTGAGCAGAAGTCGGTGGCTGATGGTTGAGGTGACGCTCTGACATACGAACACAACCGATATTTACCGATCTAGCGCTTTCTACTGAGCGCTCCCCTAAAACAAATTCAGTTGAGCCACCACCGATATCAACAACTAAGAATGGTGCTAACTCTTGGCCCAACTCCTTCGTGGCTCCCAGAAAAGAGAGAGCAGCCTCCTCCGAACCCGGGATTACCTCTGGAGCAACTCCCAAAATATCTTCGACTCCATCGATGAATAGATCTCGATTGGATGCATCTCTCGTGGCGCTCGTCGCGCAAAAACGTAGGCGTTCAACCCCTTTTGCACGAAGTACCGATGCGTATTCCTTTGTGACCGCTAAGGTCCGTTCGATCGCCTCTGGTGCAAAGGCTTTGTTCTTATCAACGCCCTGGCCCAGCCTGACAACCTGCATGTCGCGATGTACTTCGCGAAAATTGTTTCCATCAATATCTGCAATGAGAAGACGTAGCGAATTTGTCCCGCAATCAATCGCTGCTACTCGCATGGGCTCGCCTTCCACCAATCGGGAAGCGCTGCCAGAGCCTCATCGCCGAATGGATTCACGCCTGGCCCAGCACCCAATGAATGAGCAACGAGTGAGTGCAAGCATTTAACTCGGTCGGGCATTCCTCCGGCGGTAATTCCTTCAACTTCTGGCACATCCACCCCTAGTGCAGCGCGTGCCGCTAAATAATCATCATGAGCTGCGTGATACTCACCTGCAAGAACGGGATCAACTTCAAGTCTGTTCTGCATATCCGCCATCAAACCGGAGCTCTCCAAAGTTGAAATCGCACCAGTCAGTCGAGGGCAGGTGGCGTAGTAGAAAGTTGGAAATGGAGTGCCATCTGATAAACGTGGTGGAGTCTCAACGACATCGGGTTTGCCACAGGGACAACGATGGGCGATGGCGTGAACATCACGCGGAGTGCGACCAAGTTGTTGTTGAATCGCCGCAAGATCTTGCTCTGTGGGTTTTTCGCTCATTAGTTTTGATGTGCGCTTTCGATCGTTGAAATCAAACGTGAGTACCATGGAGTTACTCCGGGTGCGACTCCTTCAATGGGAGCCACCGGCACCGTCTGTGCTGCACTTGTTTGTGAGTTTGAAAGTACAACGTACTCCCGCTCGCCAGGAAAGACGTAGTGCAGTCGGATACGAGCTTGGGATGCCACATAAGTAGGGTCGGTCCAGAGGGTCAGTTCTCTCTCTGCCTCGTGCAAGGTGGCAGCCGATTGGGCCAACTGCACTTTATAGGCATCAATCTGGGCACGTTGCGCAAAATAACTGTGCAGCGGTGGGGCCAAGGTTATTGCGAGAACCAAAAGCACCGTGGCGAAGGCTAAGCTCCGCCCAGATATGCTCTTGAACATCAAGGACTCTTAGCGGTTAGCCATTAAAACGTGGGAAGGCCCCGCGTCCAGCATACAAAGCCGACTCAGCAAGTTCCTCTTCGATGCGAAGCAGTTGGTTGTACTTCGCAACGCGCTCAGTACGAGCTGGTGCACCAGTTTTGATCTGTCCGCATTCCAACGCAACTGCCAAGTCAGCGATAGTTGTATCTTCAGTCTCACCCGAGCGGTGCGACATCATCGAACGATAAGAGTTGCGGTGCGCAAGTGATACGGCATCGATGGTCTCAGTCAGAGTTCCGATTTGGTTCACCTTAACAAGCAGGGCATTTGCAGCGTTCTCTTTAATACCACGGGCTAGACGCTCTGGGTTAGTTACAAAGAGATCATCGCCAACGATTTGAATCTTAGAACCTAATTCTGCAGTCATCTTTGACCAGCCTGCCCAGTCATTTTCATCAAGCGGATCTTCGATGGAAACGATTGGATATGAAGAGACGAGACCGGCGTAATAGGCGATCATCTCATCGCTAGTCTTCTGCTTACCTTCGAAGGCATAAGTGCCATCCTTGAAGAATTCAGTTGCAGCAACATCCATTGCAAGCGCGATATCAGTTCCTGGCTTAAATCCAGCGGCTTCAATAGCCTCCAGGATCAAGTCGAGCGCTGCGCGGTTGCTATCTAGATTTGGTGCAAATCCACCCTCATCACCCACGCTAGTCACTAGGCCACGCTTTTTGAGAACTGCCTTGAGGGCATGGTAAATCTCAGCACCCCAACGCAGGGATTCCTTAAATGACTCGGCGCCAATTGGTGCAACCATGAACTCTTGAACATCAACGTTGGTATCAGCATGCGCACCACCGTTGAGAATATTCATCATTGGAACTGGCAAGGTGTGCGCTGTTGGTCCACCGATGTAACGGAAGAATGAGAGATCTGCGCTATCGGCTGCGGCGCGAGCTGCGGCGAGTGAGACACCGAGAATTGCGTTAGCACCTAAGCGAGACTTGTTCTTGGTGCCATCCAGAGCCAACATCTCAGCATCAATCAGACGTTGATCTTGAGCGTCATATCCAATAACTGCGGGAGCGAGCTCATCAATGACGAAATTAACCGCCTTTTCGACACCCTTTCCGCCATAGCGCTTTCCGCCATCGCGAAGTTCAGCTGCTTCAAAGGCACCTGTAGATGCACCGCTTGGAACTGCGGCGCGAGCGCTGGTTCCATCTTCTAGAAGTACTTCAACCTCAACAGTTGGGTTTCCGCGAGAATCTAGAATTTCGCGAGCGTGTACCGCATCAATTAGTGCCACAGGTTTCTCCTTTTAGTTGTTATGGGTTAATTCTAGCGAGTTGAGTCCGATGCCTCGGCCTCATATGCATGGATCTGATTGATATAGGACTTAGTAGCGGTACGAAGCGCTATCTCAGCATCTATACCCAGCTTCTGAGCCTGATCCAATATGCCCAAGAGGATCTCACCCAATCTCGCCTCATCAGTATCGCTGGGAAGAGTGACGGGGTGGGCAACAGGAAGTGAATAACCATATTTATCTGCGCGATAGATGACTTTGGCAGCTAGTGCCATCGCTGGTTGGGCAAGCGGTACGCCATCTGTGGCGGAGGTTCGCCCCTTTTCCTCGCGCTTCTGTTTCTCCCAATTCTCAAGGACATCGTCAAAGGTGACCTCTGAATCGGTGAAGACGTGTGGGTGACGGCGAATTAATTTATCTGCGATCCCTCGGGCTACATCCTCAACAGAGAATGGATCGTTGGGATCTTCTTCGGCGATGGCAGAGTGAAAATAGACTTGAAGCAATACATCGCCGAGCTCTTCGCGCATCGCGGTGCGATCTCTCTCATCTACCGCCTCGGAGTATTCGTAGGCCTCTTCGAGAAGATATTTGAGAAGTGAGTCATGAGTCTGCTCGGCATCCCAGGGACAACCGCCAGGAGAACGCAGGCGATGCATGACCTCCTTTAGACGTAAGAGCTCAGAGGTCATGTTCGCGGAATCTCTACTTCGTGGTTGTTGAAGTGCTTGAAGCAGTGGCAGGTGGGTTAACAGTTACATTTGTTGCATCCCACGTTCCATACTTCTTATCGATCTTGACGCCCTCTTTGGCGGCTTGAGCTCGAACCAGAGCCTGTACTGCAGTTCCGGAATTTGATACCGAGGTACCTTGCTTCTCTACGAGTGCGGTGAGCGCCTCGACATAAAGAATCTCTTTTACATAGCCAGGGAAATCTGTAGATGCGATGCTGGCAGATACCTCACCCGACTTAAGTTTGGCGGCACTTCCCTCTTGCTTCAAAATCTCTGCCTCGCGGGCGGTTACTTCTGCATCGGTCACCGTTACGCCGTGTGCTGCCGCAGTGTCTGCGAGAAGCGTTGAGATGATGTAGTAATTAAGTTCTTCGGCGTTGAGGGCATCTCCAAAGGCCAACTGCATGCCGGTGGTGGAGACGGTCTTACGCTCGGCAACGATGGTCTTTACGCTGCTATTGATCTCGCTCGCCGTGATTTTGGTCTTGCCAACGGTCGCTGCTGGGGCGGAGGAGTCCAAGACCAACCAGAGAGCGACTCCAGCACCTGCCACAACCAATACGCCAACTACGGCAGTAAGAATCTTCTTCACGCGCTGCTCCCTAAAGATTGTGCAGGACTTCCATAGTCCACGACAGGACAGAAGTATCGCCTACGGAGGCATTTTCAAGCCAATTTGGTGCGGAATTACGGGCAATAAGCGCACTTTTCGTTGCCTGTTTGATCAAAGTACCTGGATAAAGTCGCTCTAATCGCAGTTGCGCCGATTCTGGGAGGGTTATGGGCGCCACCTTAAGGAATTTGCCCTGCCAGACCACCTCGGTCAACTCCATGCTCTTCGCCTTGGTGCGAATGCGAGCAACCTCAATGAGACTTCGAGCTGGCTCGAGTAATTCTCCAAATCGATCGACCAACTCCTCCACGATGGAGTTAAGGCCAGCGTCGTCAACGCAGTCCGCCATTCGGCGATAGAGATCAAGGCGAAGTCTCTCTGAGGGCACATACTCAACGGGGAGATGGGCGGTGATGGGAAGTTCAACTTTGCACTCTTTTACCCGCGGATTTACATCAACGTAGCCGGTCTTAAAGTCTTCGACGGCCTCACCAACCATGCGCATATAGAGATCGAATCCCACCTCAGCGATATGGCCAGATTGCTCTCCGCCCAACATATTTCCAGCTCCACGAATCTCTAGATCCTTAAGAGCCACCTGCATTCCAGAACCCAGATCGGTATTGGTTGCAATTGTCGTGAGGCGGTCATGTGCAACTTCGGTAAGAGGTTTATCTGGCGAGTACAGGAAGTAGGCATAGGCCCTCTCGCGTCCACGTCCGACGCGTCCACGCAATTGATGTAGTTGCGATAGTCCAAATGCATCCGCCCGATCAACAATCAGCGTATTGGCATTAGGAATATCAATTCCACTCTCGATAATTGTGGTGCAGACCAAGATATCAAAATCCCGTTGCCAGAATCCTAAAATCACATCTTCTAACTCGCGCTCGCTCATCTGGCCATGGGCGACACGGATCCTTGCTTCCGGAACCAACTCTTTAAGTCGTGATGCAACGCGATCGATACTCTCAACACGATTGTGCAAGAAAAAGATCTGTCCGTCACGAAGCAATTCGCGATGAATCGCCGCGGTTACTTGCTTCTCATCATAAGGACCGACATATGTAAGTACGGGGTGGCGCTCCTCTGGCGGGGTCGTGATGTTAGACATCTCGCGAATACCAGTGATCGCCATTTCGAGCGTACGCGGGATCGGAGTAGCTGACATCGAGAGCACATCAATATTTGTACGAGCCTTCTTCAGCTCTTCTTTGTGCTCTACGCCGAATCGTTGTTCCTCATCCACAATGACAAGACCCAAATCACGAAAAACTACATCTTTGGACAGTATGCGATGCGTTCCAATAACAACGTCGATACTTCCCGCGGCAAGACCTTCCAATATTTCCTTGGACTCCTTGGCGGTGTTGAATCGAGAAAGCCCCGCGATCCTTATTGGGAATCCCGCATATCTCTCTTCAAAGGTTTTGAGATGTTGCTGAACTAAGAGAGTTGTCGGCACCAAGATAGCGACCTGCTTGGCATCCTGTACCGCTTTGAATGCGGCTCGAATTGCGATCTCGGTCTTTCCATAACCCACATCGCCGCAAATAACGCGATCCATGGGGTGGCTGCGCTCCATATCGCGCTTCACCTCTTCAATAGTGGAGAGCTGATCGATGGTCTCTACATAAGGGAAGGCGGCCTCCAACTCACGTTGCCACGAGGTATCTTGCGAGAAGGCAAAACCTGGAGCGCTCATGCGAGCGGCATACAGTTGGATTAATTCAGCAGCAATCTGCTTAACCGCTTTACGAGCCTTGCGCTTGGTGTTCTGCCAATCCGCTCCACCAATTCGATGCACGGTTGGCGCCTCGCCGCCAACATACTTTGTGACCTGCTCCAAAGTATCTGTTGGCACAAAGAGGCGATCGCCCGGCTGTCCTCTCTTCGAAGAGGCGTACTCAATTACTAGATACTCGCGTGAGACTCCTGCAACTGTTCGAGCGACAAGTTCTATATACCGTCCAACTCCATGTTGCTCATGCACAACGTAATCGCCGGGCTTGAGCTCCAGAGGATCAATCGCCTTCTTGCGTCGTGATGGCATACGCGCTTGATCCTTATTGGAACTGCGTACACCCGTAATATCTTTCTCAGTTATAAGTGCGCTCTTAAATTCGTGAGAGATGAAACCGTGTTCTATGGGAGTCGCTAGAACATAAATAGCATCTCGAGTTAACCCGGAAGATATGTTCTTAAGGAGGCGAACTGGTAAGCCGGACTGCTGAAAGAGTTTGGCGTAGCGTTCCACTATCCCGGGACCCGCAGCGGTGAAAATTAATAGGTAATTCTCGGTCAGCCATTCGCGTAGATCAGCGACTAACCCCTCGCTCTTTCCACGATACTCAGGAATTGGAAGTAGCGAAGTTACGGTTGCGCCTTCTTCAACCCCACTGGAATATGGATCAATCGAGCTCCAATGATTTGCCCGCTCACGGAGTTGATCTAATGTGAAGTAACCACCACCTGCCAGTTCGGCGGTTAAGTTGATGGGAGCATCAGCTCCATGTGCCGCATTGGACCAAGAAGCATCGAGGAATTCTTTGTTTGTTGCTACCAAGTCAAGGGCGCGTGAATTGATCCGAGGTTCATCAACAAGAACAATCTGAAATTTAGGCGGTAGGAGATCAACTAAAGATGTGAGATCGTTTCGAAGCAGACCTTGCAGAGACTCCATGCCATCGACATAGATTCCCTCTGCCAACTTGGCCGTGAGCTCAGCAACTTCAGGGAAGGCGCGAGTCAGATAACGAGCCCGCTCTTTGATTTTGTCAGTCAGCAATATTTCGCGGCAGGGATAAATAGTGACTGCACCTGTGACCGGCTCAAAGGTCCGCTGATCGGCAACGGTGAACCAGGCAAGTTCCTCGATCTCATCACCAAAGAAATCGATACGAAGTGGATGGTCTTGGTCTGGCAGAAAGAGATCGAGAATGCCGCCTCGAACCGCGAAATCACCGCGCCGTTCCACTAGATCTGTGCGAGTGAATCCAAGTAGCACCAAGTGCGCCACCAGGGACTCCATCGAGATCTCATCGCCGAGCTCCAAGCTCTTTAGCGCTAGCTCTTGAGGGGCGATGGGTTGAATCAAGGCCCTGACGGAGGTAACTATGACCTTGGTATCTGCCAGGTGTGAGAGCACCTTTGTACGCGCAGCCACGGTGTCGCTCTTGGGGCTGAGTTTCTCGTGCGGCAAAGTCTCCCAAGGTGGGAGCTCAGAGACGGTGCCCTTGCCTAGGTAGGTATCCAGTTCATCTTTTAGTTCATCTGCTCTCCGAGATGAGGCGGTGACGATGATGAGCGGGGATTCTTGGCTTCTGGCGGCGAGCAGGAGGCCGGTTGCAGAGGTTGGCGCCGCCAAATGAGTAGCGGACTGGTCGATAGAGATATCAGAGAAGGCCCTCCATAGAGCGCTCATAGATCCCCCCTCCACGCCAAAAGCCCCCAATATCCAAAGAGATGGGGGTACGAACTAGTGGAATTCTAGCCCGCCAGAGATGGGATGATTTACCCTCGTAATCCCCGCCCCCACCGATGTGGGCAGTACCTGATCTTAAAAATTCGCGGAGGTAATGCGCGCATGAGCAATCTCGTCCCAGCACCAACCGAGGGTAGCGATCCACAAACTTCAATCGCACGCGATGATCAAGCCTTACGCGGAGATGTACGCAAACTCGGAGAGTTACTTGGCGAGACGTTGGTACGACAAGAGGGACCAGAACTTCTAGAGCTTGTTGAGTCGGTACGCAAAGCGGTTCGCGAAGGTGGCGGCGAAGAGATCCTCTCTCATCTATCGGTCGAAGATAGCGTGCAGTTGGTTCGAGCATTTAGTACATATTTCCATTTAGCGAATGTCGCAGAACAAGTTCACCGCGCCAGAGTGCTCCATGATGAACGTGAGGCGAGCGGCTCTTGGATTTCACGAGCAGTAGACCGCATCATCGAAACCCAAAAGAGCGGACACGAGTTCACGCAATCAGATTTACAGAGTTGGATGGATGAGTTTTCAGTTCGCCCCGTCTTCACTGCTCACCCGACCGAAGCTGCGCGTCGATCAGTCCTTAGCAAACTTGGAACGATCGCCGACCTCCTGGACGATAAAAAGGATTCGGTCCGCGAACGGCGTATGGCTGAGACCGTTGATTTGCTGTGGCAGACCGATGAGTTGCGTCTCGGTCGTCCAGAGCCACTCGATGAAGCTGTTAATGCTCTGTATTACCTAGATGATCTCTTTGCAATGACAGTGCCCGAAGTCCTCGATGATTTCGCACGTGAACTTTCGCGACTGGGAGTAACAATCTCTCCTACCGCGCGTCCGCTCTCTTTCGGAACCTGGATTGGTGGCGATAGAGATGGAAATCCAAATATCACTGCTTCGGTAACTCGCGATGCAATCATTCTGCAAATTGGTCACTTCATTCGCGCGATGTTGGCAGCGCTAGATCCACTCCGTCAGGCTCTCTCGGTCTCCACCAGGATTGCTGGCGCATCACCTGCTCTCGAAGAATCTGTCGCCCGCGATTTGGAAAATCTGCCAGAGATCGAAGCACGTTTCCGCCGACTCAATGTTGAAGAGCCTTATCGCCTCAAAGCTACGGCTATTCGCCATAGATTGATCTTGACCCAGAGAAGACATGCGGCTGGTACTGATCATCAACCAGGACGCGACTATGACAACACCGCGGAACTACTTGCCGATCTCACTCTTATGCGCGACTCATTGCTGGCGCACAAAGGCGAGCTGATCGCTCATGGCTTACTTGAGCGCGTCATTCGCGCGGTATCGAGTTTTGGAATCACCCACGCGACGATGGATGTTCGGGAACATTCAGATGCCCATCACCATGCTCTGGCGCAAATTGCGGCCAATCCAAGCGCCCTTGATGCCGCCGCACAAAATACCGTCGATACATTTAAAGCGATCGATGAGCTGATCAATAAATTTGGCCCAGAGGTTATAGAGACCTACATCATCTCAATGACCAAATCACATAAGGATGTCCTTGCCGCGGTCGAACTTGGAAAATATGTGGGGCTCATTACCGATGGAAAATCAAAGGTTGGCTTCGCCCCGCTCCTTGAAACGGTCGCTGAACTTCGTGCAGCTGACACAATCTTGGACCAACTGCTCTCCGACCCTGAGTACCGCGAGATTGTTCGAAGCCGTCACGACGTTCAAGAAGTGATGCTCGGATACTCGGATTCAAATAAAGATGCCGGAATCGCAACATCCCAATGGGAGATTCACAAGGCACAACGTAAATTGCGTGACATTGCAATCAAACATGGCGTAAAACTTCGTCTCTTCCACGGTCGTGGTGGCTCCGTTGGTCGCGGAGGCGGCCCTACCTACGATGCCCTTATCGCGCTTCCATGGGGATCTATTGATGGTCAGGTGAAGATGACCGAACAGGGTGAGGTCATCTCAGATAAATATTCATTGCCCGCTCTCGCTCGCGAAAATGTAGAGCTCACTTTGGCCGCAGCGCTAGAGGCGACTGTATTAAATCGTGCTCCACGTCAAAGCGCCGATGATTTAGCGCGCTGGAGTTCATGTATGGATCTGGTAAGCGATAGCGCATTTGCTCGATATCGCACTCTCATAGACCATCCAGATCTACCAGCATATTTCTACGCGTCAACTCCCGTTGAACAACTTGGTGATCTCTTCCTTGGTTCGCGTCCCTCGCGTCGTCCAGATGCATCCGGCGGCTTGGGAAGTCTGCGGGCGATTCCGTGGGTATTCGGATGGACCCAATCGCGCCAGATTGTGCCGGGCTGGTTTGGAGTTGGATCGGGGCTTAAGGCCGCCCGCGAAGCGGGTCAGGCACCTGTATTGACCGCGATGTTGAGGGATTGGCATTTCTTCCGCACCTTTATATCTAACGTTGAGATGACCTTGGCGAAGACCGATCTCGATATGGCGAGCAAGTATGTAGAACGTCTGGTTGATCCTTCACTCCATCACTTCCTGGAGACCATTGAAGAGGAGTTCAACCTAACTCGGAGCGAGATCATGCTCTTAACCCAGAAGGATGAGATCCTCGGAGATCAACCAATCTTGGCTAGAACGCTCGGAATCCGTGATGCCTACCTGGCCCCGCTCCACCTACTTCAGATCTCGCTTCTAGAGCGAGTTCGCAAAGGTGAGAGCCCTGATGCGACTATCCGCCGAGCTCTCTTACTCACTATTAATGGCGTTGCCGCCGGGCTGCGTAATACGGGCTGATTAAGCCAGTTTAGGCAGCGCCATGGCAGCGCTTGTATTTCCGACCTGATCCGCATGGGCAAGGAGCGTTCTTAGGCGTTCCCCCGCTCTGCACAGTTGAACCATCCTCATCAGCCGCTGAATAACGTAACTGGCTGACTTCTGGTTGTTCTGGTGTTTCTAATCCAGGAGCGGCGATAACGGGTGCACCGTTCTCATCAGTGGCCTCCACATTAACCTCAACATGGAAAAGAAGTCCGACGAGCTCTTCTTTAATGCCATCCATCATGGCTGCAAACAACTCATAGCCTTCGCGTTGATATTCAACGAGCGGATCGCGTTGCGCCATCGCGCGCAGGCCAATTCCCTCTTGTAGGTAATCCATCTCGTAAAGATGCTCACGCCACTTGCGATCAAGGACCGAGAGAAGAACTTTGCGTTCAAGTTCACGAGTTACTTCTGGAGTCAATGACTCTTCGCGAGCCTTGTACTGCGCGGTTGCATCATCCAACACTCGATTGAGAATGAAGTCCGCATCAAGATTTGCAACCCCGCCAACCTCTGCTGCCAGCGATTCCGGAGAGACCGAAGCAGGGTAGAGAACGCGCAAAGCGGTAAATAGTGTTTCAAGATCCCATTGCTCTGGATAGCCCTCAGCGGTTGCACCTTGGACATAAGCTGTCAGAGTATCTCGCATGAAATTCTGTACTTGCTCGCTGATATCGGCGCCTTCAAGAACTTCACGACGCTCAGAGTAAATAACAGTACGTTGACGATTCATAACATCGTCATACTTCAAAACATTCTTACGCATCTCAAAGTTGAGTGACTCGACCTGAGTCTGCGCCGAACGAATTGCGTTAGAGACCATCTTGGATTCGATTGGTACATCATCGGCAATACCGGCGGCACCTAAGAAACGTTCGACCAGGCCAGAGTTGAAACGACGCATTAAGTCATCTTGGAGCGAGAGATAGAAACGTGACTCTCCAGGATCTCCTTGGCGACCGGAACGTCCACGCAACTGGTTGTCGATACGGCGTGACTCATGGCGCTCGGTACCGAGCACGTATAGGCCACCAGCCGCAACAACTGTCTCATGCTCTAAAGCCACTGCGGCTTTCTGCTTTGCAATCTCAGCCGGCCAAGCAGCCTCGTACTCCTCTGGGTTTTCAGCTGGGTTCAATCCACGACGTTGAAGTTCGAAGTCAGCCATAAATTCTGGATTGCCACCGAGCATGATGTCGGTACCGCGACCAGCCATATTGGTGGCAACCGTGACGGCTCCGATTGTGCCGGCGCGGGCGATAACAGCTGCTTCACGCTCGTGTTGCTTTGCATTCAGTACTTCGTGCTTGATGCCGCGACGAGTAAGAACCGCGGAGAGCTCTTCAGATTTCTCAACCGAGACAGTACCAACCAATACTGGCTGGCCCGCCTTGTGGCGCTTCACAATATCCTCGGCAACCGCCAGGAATTTAGCCGCCTCAGTCTTGTAGATGAGGTCAGGAGAATCGATACGAGCCGTTGGCTTATTGGTAGGAATAGGAATAACGCCAAGCTTGTAGATCTGCATAAATTCTGCAGCCTCTGTCATTGCTGTACCGGTCATACCGGATAGCTTTGAATACAAACGGAAATAATTCTGCAAGGTAATTGTCGCAAGAGTCTGATTCTCATCTTTGATCTCGATGCGCTCTTTTGCCTCGAGCGCTTGGTGGAGACCTTCAGAGTAACGACGACCAGAGAGCATGCGACCAGTGTGTTCATCAACGATGAGGAGTTCACCGTTCATGACAACATAATCTTTGTCGCGCTTAAATAGTTCCTTGGCACGGATACCGTTGTTGAGGTAACCGATAAGAGGGGTATTTACCGCCTCATAGAGATTTTCGATTCCGAGAATCTGTTCTACTTTGGTAACACCATCTTCAAGGATGGAGACGGTCTTCTTCTTCTCGTCAATCTCATAGTGAACATCGCGCTGCAATTGACCACAAATATTTGCAAACTCTACGTACCACTTAGTTGCCTTGTCGGCAGGACCACTAATAATCAGCGGAGTTCTTGCCTCATCAATCAAAATCGAGTCAACCTCATCAACGATGGCGAAGTTATGTTCGCGTTGAACACAATCTTCCAGCGACCATGCCATGTTGTCGCGGAGGTAGTCGAAACCAAATTCGTTATTTGTTCCATAGGTGATGTCAGCTGCATACGCTTCACGGCGTTCAGCAGGAGTCATGCTGGCGAGAATGACGCCAACCTTGAGACCGAGGAAGCGGTGAACGCGTCCCATCCATTCGCTGTCACGCTCGGCGAGGTAATCGTTTGTTGTGACTACGTGAACGCCTTTGCCGGTGAGAGCGTTGAGATAGGCGGGAAGGGTCGAGACCAAGGTCTTACCTTCACCAGTGCGCATTTCGGCGATATTTCCGAGGTGCAGTGCAGCTCCACCCATGATCTGGACGTCATAGTGACGCTGACCCAGGGTGCGCATGGCTGCCTGGCGAACAGTTGCAAATGCTTCGGGGAGCAAGGAATCGAGATCCTCGCCTGCCTGCAGGCGATCTCTAAACTTCTGAGTTTGGGAGCGGAGTTCTTCATCGCTCATGGCGGCAACCTTGGTCTCCCAAGAATTAACCTCTGTGGCGATCTTCTCTAGGTTTCGAACCGCACGACCTTCGCCAGCGCGAAGAATTTTATCTAGAACAGCCACGAACCCTCATTTCAGAAACTTTTATCATCTACTAGCCCCCTATCGTATTAGGAAAAAAGACGGGGTGAGACCCCGGCGGTCAGCACCCCAGCCGGCCTCAAACCCGCCTGCCTGAGCGCGCGAATCCCCTCCCGCACCGAACTACCTGTCGTCAGCAGATCATCGATCAGGTAGAGATCTGCCTGCTCCGCTAGATCGCTGGTTTTTGTGACGGAATAGGCACCTTTAACATTGCGCTCTCTCTGCTCACGATTGAGATTGGTCTGATCGGCAACTTTTCGATTTACCGTCAGCATCTCCTGAATAGTTACCGAGCCCCTCTGCGACAGTGGCATTTTCTTCACCATGTGGCGTGCCAGGAGATAGGCATGGCGATATCCACGAGTTCGATTTGCGCTCTTACTTGAAGGCACTGGAACGAGGATAGTGCGCTCTCGTATTTCAGATTCGTTCCGCGCTCGCATAAATGATTCAACAAGCAGCTCTGCGAGAAAATTCCGCGCTGGCAAAATGTGTTTCTCTTTCGCCAGCAAGATGAGTTCAGAGAGCTCATCCCCATACAGTGCACCTGCCCATACTGGGATATCTGAAATCAAGAGCCCTCTACGGTTTCTCCCAATCTTTGTGCTGCACTCGCTGCAAACATCTACCCCCGGCTGGTTACAAAGAAGACAACTTGAGGGAAATAGGAGTTGCGAGATAGCGCCCATTGCAGAAATTCTGCAGAGATTTAAATGTCATCCTCATCAAATGCTAAGAAAGATGTGGAAGGTTCAAAGCTGGGGTTTACTGGGATCGGCTCACCTTGTAACGGGATTCCAGGTGCAAGCGGAATCGTTACAACGAAGTTCGCTCCCTTGCCTGGAGCGCCCCATGCCTTGAGAGTTCCTTGGTGCAACTTCGCATCGTCGAGTGCAATAGAAAGACCTAGCCCCGTACCACCACGTAATCGTGAACGTGAGGGATCCGCGCGCCAGAATCGATCGAACAATCGCTCTGATTCACGTTCAGTAAAACCAATTCCATAGTCGCGCACACCAACCGCAAATTCGCGTTCACTCTGTCTAATGGTGATATCGATGCCCTTGCCCTCACTGTGATCAATGGCATTGGAGATCAAATTCCGCAATATTCGCTCAATACGGCGCGGATCGACCATAGCGACCACTGCACCGTCGGAGAAGTCGGTGCGAATATCGCCCACATTTCCCATATGGAGTTGGTCGATGGTCTGAATGACCAAGTCCTTGATATCTGTCTCTTTGAGTTCCAGGATAGATGCAGATGCATCGAATCGGCTCACCTCAAGTAGGTCGGTGAGCAATGATTCAAAGCGACCTATCTGAGATTGCAACAACTCCGCACTTCGAGCTGCAGCCGGATCCATCTTTCCCTTGCTCTCCGCAATAACTTCTGATGCCATACGAATGGTGGTGAGCGGTGTGCGCAGCTCATGCGAGACATCGGAGACAAATCGTTGCTGTAATCGCGAGAGATTTTCGAGTCTTGAGATCTGTTGTTGCATAGATACCGCCATCTCGTTGAACGAGATAGCAAGGCGGGCCATCTCATCTTGACCGCTCACATGCATTCTTCGATTCAGATCTCCAGCGGTTAATTGCTCAGCGATTTCAGCAGCATCGCGCACTGGATTAATCGCTTGTCGAATCACGTACCAAGAGATTCCGCCGATCATAAAGACCAATAAGAATCCCGCAAAGAGAAGGAGTCTGCCGATGAAATCAACGATCGTCTGCTGCTCGGTCAAGAGAAAGACGTAATAGAGTTCATATGGAGATTGCGGTGGAATTTCGACAGCGTGGCCAACGATGATTGCGCCTTTTTGAGTTCCATCTTTAAAAGTAATTGTTCCGCGTATCCATTCCGCCAATCCAGATTTACGAACAGAGGCGCGCAGTGAAGGTGGGATAGAAGTTAGATCTACATTTCCAGAAGCCCCGTCATAGAGGTCATTAGAGCGATGCAAGACGGGAGATCCGATCAGGACAACTTCACGAGGTGTAGTTGCAACCGTTAAATCGCTCGCTTTCAATATTCGATTGACGACGACCGGCAACTTAAGGGAGGTGAGATATAACGTCGCATCCAGCTGCCCTTGTGCATAGTCATATAGGGACTGGGCTTCGGAGACAGATTCGTTTGTCTTCTCACGGAAAATTCCATCAGAGATTTGGATAAATAGAATGCTACCTACCAGCGAAATAAGAATGATAGAAAGCAAGAATGTGGTGGTAATGACGCGAAAGAGGATTGAGCTCCGCCATTTCACGCCGAGCCATCTCATGCCTGACTCGTTCCCGCCTTATACCCAACTCCACGCACGGTAAGAACTACCTGCGGATTATCGACATCTTCTTCCACCTTCGCGCGTAAACGTTGTACGTGCACATTCACCAGACGTGTATCGGCTGCGTGCTGGTAGCCCCACACCTCGCTTAAGAGCGCATCTCGAGTGAAGACCCGGCCAGGCTCTTTTGCAAGCGCAACGAGTAGATCAAACTCCAAGCGGGTGAGCGGGATCGTCTTTCCATTGCGAATGATGGTGTGCGCGACCTGGTCGATGGTGATGTCACAGATTCGCAGCGTTGTAGATGTTTCGGAATTGGAACGACGTAGCCGCACCTTAATGCGGGCAACAAGTTCGGATGGGTTAAAAGGCTTGACCATGTAATCGTCGGCGCCGGCCTCTAAACCCTTAACGACATCGTAACTATCGCTCTTAGCAGTGAGCATCACGATAGGCACCATGGATTTGTCGCGGATCAGTTTGCACACCTCAATGCCGCTTAAACCTGGAAGCATGACATCAAGAAGTACAAGATCAGGTTGGTGAGAATTAAATATATTCATCACCTGATCACCTGAGTTAACTAGGTCAACCTCAAAGCCGGATCCCGTGAGAACGATCCCCAGCATCTCCGCTAAATCTTGGTCGTCATCGACGACCATGATTAGAGTCATTAGCTACCGTGCTCCCAAGAGTTGAGGTAGTGCTCTTGAGCCGGAGTAAGAGTGTCGATAGTGACACCCATACTTGCCAACTTGAGTCGAGCAACTTCCTTGTCGATTTCGGTAGGAACTTCATGTAATCCAGCACCAAGTGAGGCGGCGCTCTTGAGCAGCCACTCTGCAGTCAGAGCTTGATCTGAGAAAGACATATCCATAACTGATGCTGGGTGACCTTCTGCGGCACCGAGATTCACCAGTCGACCTTCGGCAATCAAGAGAAGGCGACGACCATCAGCAAGCACATACTCATCGGTCTGGTGGCGGATGCGACGATTCTTCTTGGCGTTCTTCTCGAGCCACGCCACGTCAATCTCAATATCAAAGTGACCTGAGTTAGCGAAGATTGCGCCATCCTTCATAACGGCGAAATGCTCTTCACGGAGTACATCGCGGTTACCAGTAACTGTAATAAAGAAATCACCGATCTTGGCGGCTTCGAGGGAATTCATAACGCGATAACCCTGCATCAAAGCATCGAGAGCCTTTGTTGGGTCGATCTCGGTTACGACGACATTTGCTCCCATTCCGCGAGCGCGCTCTGCAACGCCCTTGCCGCAGTATCCAAATCCGCAAACTACGACGGTTGATCCAGCGACCAAACCATTGGTTGCGCGGAAGATTGCATCCATGGTGGATTGCCCAGTGCCAAAACGGTTGTCAAACATGTGCTTGGTATCAGTGTCGTTGACGGCGATCATTGGGAATTTGAGCGCACCATCTTTTGTCATCTGGCTCAAGCGAATTACGCCGGTCGTGGTCTCTTCGCAACCTCCCATAATTCCGTCGAGGAGTTCAGTGCGAGATGTGTGCAAGGTGTTGACGAGATCGCAGCCATCATCGAAAACTAGATTTGGCTTGATATCAAGGGCGGCGTTGAGATCGCGGTAGTACCCATCGCGATCTACTCCGTTGTGAGCAAACACATTGATGCCGTACTCGTAGACCAGCGCTGCAGCGGTGTCATCTTGAGTCGAGAGTGGGTTAGACGCACATAGCGCTAACTCTGCTCCTCCAGCTTTGAGGGCGCGCATAAGGTTCGCCGTCTCTGTGGTCACATGCATACATGCCGCAATCCGGATTCCAGTAAATGGTTGTTCCTTGGCGAAGCGCTCTTTGATCTGCGCGAGCACGGGCATATTGCGCTCAGCCCACTCGATCCGCTTCTTCCCTTCTGCTGCTAGAGCGGGATTTGCAATATCGTGGCCAACAGATGTTTCAACTGACACAAGAACTCCTTCGAGACTTCAGATACAAGTCATATACATGTCTAATAGTGGTATTACGGGCGACCGCAAGGCTCAAGGTTACCCGATTAGCGCCAAGACCTGGCTCTGAACCTGCTTCAACTGCTCTGGGGAGTGAGCTTCGACATTGAGGCGAAGTAGCGGTTCGGTATTGGAGGCGCGAACGTTGAACCACCAATCCGGTCCAGTCACGGTGATGCCATCTAGTTCATCAATGGCATAGTCCATCTCAAAGGAGGCCTTTATAAAGGCAATGCTCTCGCTGGGGTTATCCACTCTGGTATTGATCTCGCCGCTGGAGAAATACCGATTGAGCGGGGCTATCAGCTCCGAGAGAGGTTTGTCGGAGTGAGAGAGCTCTGCAATCGCGAACAGGGCAGCCAGGGCTCCAGAATCAGCTCTCCAGAACTCACTAAAGTAAAAGTGACCGGAATGCTCTCCCCCAAAGACCGCTCCACTTTCAGCCATCATCTTCTTGATATATGAATGCCCAACTCTTGAGCGCAACGGCTTGCCCCCATTTTCCAGCACTATCTCGGGAACTGCCTGTGAGGAGATGAGGTTATAAATAATGGTTGAACCAGGCTTGCGCTTAAGTTCACGAATGGCGATCAATGAGGTTAGCGCAGAAGGGTTCACCAACTCTCCGCGCTCATCCACAAGAAAGCAGCGATCGGCATCGCCATCGAAGGCCAGACCTATATCAGCTTTCTCACGCTTAACGCGCTTCACCAGATCAACTAAGTTTTTGGGTTCAATTGGATTTGCTTCGTGGTTTGGAAAATTTCCATCAAGTTCAAAGTAGAGCGGGACTAACTCCACATTAAGTCGACTCATGAGAGCGGGAGCTGTAAAGCCTGCCATTCCATTTCCAGCATCCACCACAATTTTCAAACGGCGACCGCTGCTGAATTCATCGCTGCTAAAAAGTCCGAGTAGAAAATCAACATAGTCATTGAGAAGTTCTCGCTGCGTTGTTACTCCGATAGGACCGAGCTTCATCGGAATCTCACTGCCCATCAGATCTTTGATGCGAAGCAATCCAGATTCAGAGCCAATCGGACGCGCACCAGATTTGGCCAACTTTATTCCGTTATAAGACGCCGGATTATGACTTGCTGTAAACATCGCACCGGGAAGATTGAGTGATCCCGAAGCGAAATAGAGCATATCCGTAGAGGCGAGTCCGATGCGGATTGCATCTAACCCTTGAGAATTTAATCCATCTGCGAAGGCAGTCGCTAAATCGTCCGATGAGGGACGCATATCCTCACCGATTACTACTGTTGCGGGCTCTCGTTCTTCAATGAGGAAACGGGCAAATGCCGTACCTAATACAAAGGTGAACTCTGGAGTTATTTGTTCCTCGACGAGGCCTCGAATGTCATAGGCCTTGATCACCTGATCTAACTCTTCCCGACTGAACATGTCATAAATCTACTTGAGAATTGGTGCAATGAATTAACCGCAGGGAGAGAAAGTTAGTTCTGGGTTGAAGGGATTGCTCTCAAGTGTCCACGACGCCCGATCTCAGGTTGAGTGGGTTGAGCAGGAATTGGCGTGCTCTGGGCGTTGCCTACCTCGCGGACCGCATTAGCGATAGCCATCAAGTCATCCTCGCTTGGGCCAGCCTGATCAGATTCAGGTTCTAGCCGTACGACGCTCCACCCATTAGGGACGGTTAACTTTTGACTGTGCGACTGGCAGAGATCATAGGAGTGGGGCTCAGCATAGGTAGCGAGCGGGCCAAGGACGGCGGTTGATTCTGCATACACATAAGTCAAAGTCTTCACCGCGGGTAGCTGGCAACTGGCGCGCGAACAGATTCGACTGGAACGGTGTTGTGTTCGCATAATTGAGAGATTAGTGCCTTCCGCTCTCGAAGTGGTGGATTTGGCTCTGATTCAGAGTTTATCGGCGCGCCAAGGTTCGTACATCGGCTACCGGCAATTGGGCTCTCGAGACGAGCTGATTTGCAATCAGGGGTAGATAACTCAAAGCACCTGCCGAGTTTGAGATAAGCGCCCCGCCATAAACCGGCTTCTTAGAAAGTACGGTAAAGGAAACGGTATTTATTGCACCCTGCGGATGCCATGAGGCCTGCGTATCTCCAGAGATGATCTGAGATTGCACCCTACCTTTCTGATCTCGCCAATCGGCCTTCACGACTGGTGACTGCCCAATGAAGAGAAATTGAGACGACGCTCCACCGAGATTAATTTTGAAATTAGACATCTGCGGAATCTGGGTGCCCCAGGCAAAATCGCTTCCACCTGATGTAGTGCGCGTTAGGGTCGAGGCAAAAATTGGTTGGTCTGAATCGACTTCGATTCCATAAGGAGTTGAAAGAGAAATTTTTGGGAGCGGTACGTCGACCACCCGCTGATGTGCAATCGAGAGGGAATCAAATCCAACTGGAGTGAGGGTTCCGCCGTCCGAGTAAATTGTTAAGTGAACAGTGGCGTTGACATTTCCTGGAACTAAAAATCTCATGATCGAAGAGGACTTGCTGGCATTTCCATAAAGAGCCGCGATATAACTTTTAGTAGCAGGGGCTGCCACACCCGCAACAAAACTGGAACCTAAATCGTGCAATCCATTTTTACGATGATCTAGGACGAACGAGGTCACGCGCCCGGACTGCGTCACAACATGGAGAGCTATCGACTCCTCACCTGGCACGATCGAGGCAAGCGGAAAATTTCGAGCCGAATTCGCTTTGATGGTGAGCGAGATAGGAGCTAAAGCAACTTTGGAGCTATACGGAAAGAGTTGAACAACGGAGTCACTCAATCCACTGTTTATTATTTGCAGAACCCCTTGACTGGTTACTCCGGCTGAGCCACCGATAAACCACTGATCTGCTCCTCCCACATCACAGACCGTCTCTGCAGTACTCGTTCCCGAGATAGTCTCTAAAGCAATCTCTGCGCCAGAATTTCCGCTTACAAATGTAGGAGCACTCGATCCAGCCAGAACCGTGGCTTTATGTGACTTGAGTGTTGTCGAGGAGCCAGCTACAAGTCGAGTCGAGATGCTACTGCTGGGCAATGTGATGGTTTCGTTTGCACCACTCAGAGCTCCAGGGCACACCACCGCCGGATAACTTCCGTTAAGAACGATGTGGCTCTTTGCTTGCGGGACCAAAGTTGCAATGGCAATAGCCACTGAAATTATGAGCGGTGCTCTCAGCGTGAAAAGTAGATCCCGTAGGCGCGACCTCATACCAACTCCTCCAAAGGAACTTGGCGTTTACGGCGACCAGATGGCAAGGCCATAACAACCGCTACCAGCAAGGTCATCAACTCTAGGGAGATCAAGCCACGATGTGCAGTTCCATCGAAGAGCAGGGAGACCTTTCCAGAAGTTGGGATAGTAAAAATAGGCAGACCATTATCAGCATGTTGGAGCGGAACGCTCGCGCCATTAATCAATAACCGCCAGCTTCGGTCATATTTCTCGGCAAGCGAGATGACTCCGGGACTCTTCACAACTCCTAGCGCGCCAACATCACCTGCTGGGATCAAGGTATTGCGTCCCTTGCTATCTGTTAACACAACGCGTGGCGAAGAACCGACGATATGCCAGACAATTCCGATATCGGTTGCCGACATTCGGGTGAAGCCGCCAACTCCATCAATGAGGCGCGCGATCTCTGGTGATGCCGGAGATTTTAAGTAGAGGTACTGAATTCCATAACTTCCCATGACCTTGGCTGAGCTGACTCCTGAGCCAGAGACCAGTTGAGTTACTGCATCAACAATTTGTGGTGGGGTCGCGGTTGCGACATCTGCATCACCAATCGTGAGCGGATTTCCACGCGAGATAAAGAATACGGTCTGCGATGGAGTGGATGAGAGAACCAGAGTCTTTGGCTTAGCGGGACTCTGCGCAAGTGAGGAGACGAATGCTGGAATTACATCGCTCTGATCCGACTGCACGAGGGATGTAGTTTGACCAACAAGTACCCAACCCGCGAAGAGCACTGTGGAGAGGATTGAGAGAACCGTTGCACCAGCTATCGCTAAGTGTGAAAGCCCCAAGTGACGTACTCTCAAATTTGGAACAACCTTTTCGATGACCACCATCATCGGTGGGATCAAAATTATTGAAATGACTAGGAAGGCAGCTCCAACATAAATGGGCTCGGTAGCTCCATGCCCTGGTATGTGCACCGCATTGAGCAAGATCGCAGAAGCAAGAATGATCGCCGAGACAAGCGAAGCTCTGCGCATAGATCTAATAAAAAAGCTGAAGAGAACGATGAGTGCCGTAGGTGCGATTACCCACCACGGTGGTGCACCTTTACCGCCAGGGTTAGAGAGCAAGGTGACGATAGTCCCACCATTTGCCAGTGGAATTCCTGGAGCAACTAAGAATTGAGTTGGATGAATAAGAGCGCCGAGTGACCAGGGCAGGGTCAGAAGATATGCCGTCAGAATCACTGTAAATCGACGCACCACTGGCTTTGAGGCTTCACTTTCAACAACATCTATCCAGCCGCGCGATCGATCTGCAGTTCGATAGAGCTTGACGATCCCAACGAGGAACAGATAAATCTGAATCAGGAGCCAACTCGCGAGCAAGAGCGGTGAGAAAGAGGCGACGAGAGCGATGAGAAGAGTCTGTGAAAATATCCGACGCCAACTCATATCCACCAGGTTTGTCATCACTGGCTTGATAGTGATGAAAATCGGTGCAAAGAGATAGAGCACAAGTATGTCAATCCGCCCCTGATTAAGAGAGCTCCATAGCAATGGGGTAAGTATGTAGACGGTGCCACCAAAGGTAGAAGTCGCCTGTGACGCTCCCTTTCTGCGGAGAGCATTTACAAAAATAATAAAAGCGATAGGAGGTGTTAATAAGAAGAGAGCGGTGATAAAGAGGGACAAGTGGCCAAAGGAGATGAGGCCAACAACTCCCAGAACCGCCAACCAAGGCGGCGCCGCCACTGCAGAACCCATGCCGACTAAATGCCAAGCCTGCGCATAATTTCGAAGTAAGTCGCTACCGCTCGTTGGAATGAAACCAAGCGCTCCTCCAGAGAGCGATCCAAAGCGAGCCCTGGCGGAGATAAATGAGAGAACAGTTATTGCAATGAGCGCCAAAGAATCTGGACGCCTTAATACGCCGCGCATTATTGAACTCTTTGATGAAAGCAGAATATCTGGCTCATCAAACTCTTCAGTCATCACTCCAAGATCTGAGTAACGAGGAGAGTCATCGATCTCTTCTATATCGACCTTGCCTCTCAGTTTCTGAGAGATGGTGCTGGTGACGCGATCCACGCCGGCTCTGATCTGGCTACCTCGGGGTGGGATGTATGGCTCTACGACAGATGGAGATAAGAGACGTTTGCGCCGCCTGGCTCTTCTCGCCTTAATTAAGTCAGCTGGGTGAATAAGTAAGAGTCCAACAGCGGCAATCTCATCGCCGGCATACCCAGGCAACTTAGCCAGGAGGTCGAAGACCACTCGCAAGAGGCTTGTACCTAACAACTGCAGCACCAGCCATGGCAGTGTCCACCATGAGGAATTGGCCAACATTACATATGCAGCATTTCTTCTATCCAGCATCAATGGGCGATGTAAAAAAGCCTCAGATACATCAACTTTTCGTCGCTCACTGGCTGAAGCTTGTGCATGGAAAGCGCTGGCTTGACCTACGCAGATCGCGCTAAATCCAGCTACGCGAGCGCGCCACCCTAAATCGACATCATCACGGAAGAGCGCCAGGTTTGGATCTAGACCGCCCAACTCTTCAAATGCGGCGCGACGAACTAACATGCCGGCGGTACTTACAGAGAGAACCTCTTTGATCTCAGCATGCTGACCCTGATCTTGCTCGCGTCGTTCGAGGCCAGTCCATCGCGCACCATTGGGAGCAATCGAGATGCCCGCTTCAAGTAGGTGATCTCGGTCGTACCAGCCCAATAATTTAGGTCCTGCGATAACAACCTGCGGCCTCTCCGCAATTGCCGATAACAAATAGTGCAGCGCATCTTTTGCGGGCGCACAGTCATCATGAATCAACCACAAACATTCATTAGCTTCATCAATTGGATCGAGCAATTTTGGACTCTGCTCAAGTGCGATCTCGATTGCATCACCATAACCAATATCGCGATCAGCGGAGATGTAGGTAATACCTGCAGCGCGCAATAGTTTCGGCGAACTATCAACCGAACCTGTATCGACCGCAATGATTCGATCAATAGGCCGCGTTTGTGAGGAGAGCGCGGCAATAACTTCCGGTAACCATGAAGCTCCATCGTGGGTGACGATGATTGCCGTAACAAAAAAGCGTGTGAGATCGATCTCCGAATCGTTATGAGTTGAAGATAACTGCGCTGCCATTACTCGGCACCTGTTTTGAAAGGAATATGCGCGTTACGCGGAACGGCGCTTGAGGCGACGGCGCTCGCGTTCGGAGAGGCCACCCCAAATACCGAAGCGCTCATCATGACCTAGAGCGTATTCCAAGCACTCTGAGCGAACATCACAGGAGAGACAGACTCGCTTGGCTTCACGGGTTGAGCCGCCCTTCTCAGGAAAGAAGGCTTCGGGATCTGTCTGGGCGCACAGAGCGCGCTCCTGCCAGGAGAGATCAGGGTTTCCTGAGTTTGTGTTGCCGATGTTTGTAAGGCCACCCATTGCAAATTCTCCGTAAGCTGCGATCTGGCGATCTGACATACATACTCCTCAAACTATCTGGCGCAGTGTGCGACACACGGTGTGTCTCGCTGTAACTACGGCTTGGGTGAATTACACGCGTGTAATCCCCGCGAGTCAAGTCCGCTGCGACTATTTCTTTTCGGAATATCCAAAAAATTGGCCGGTTGCTATAAATCCGCCCGGAATTGAGGTATCTGGGGCTACAAAAGAGTCAAAAAGAGCAGATTTTGCGCCTACTTTGGCTCCTGGCGAGATGAAGCTAGCGCTAACCCGTGATCCCTCGCCAATGCTGCTACCCGCACCAACTACTGAGCCATTCTCAATAATCGAAGATGGATCGAGAGAGGCGCTACGAGAGATAAGAGAGTTGGAGGCGATCTCGAACTCCCCCCGTGAGAGGAGTTCATCAAAGGCGGTAGACCGAGCCACTCCACAGATTAGGTCGGCATTCGCCTTGAGAAGTGCCGCCGGGGTACCAATATCTAACCAATAGGAAGAGTCCAGATACCCAACCAACTTTGAACCAGCTGCGAGAAGCGATGGGAAGGTCTCCCGCTCGACACTTACAACCCGATCATCTGGAATCGCATCGATAACCGCACGGTCAAATATGTAACAACCGGCATTAATAATGTTGGTTGGAGGATTTTCCATCTTCTCGTTGAAAGTCAAAACGTCAGTTCCATCAAGTTCGACAACTCCGAAAGCGCGAGCATCAGGAACACGCGTTAAGTGCAAAGTGACATCTGCCCGCTGCGCACGATGCAAATCCATTTGGGATGTTAAATCATGACTACTCAACACATCACCATTGAAAATGATTACAGGCCCACTACCCCGCAACTCCTTGGCAGCGTTTGCAATTGCTCCTCCAGTGCCAAGAGCCTGCTCCTCAACCGCATATGAGATGCGAATTCCAAATCTCTCTCCATTGCCGAAATATGGTTCGAAGACTTCGGCAAGATAAGAAGTCGCCAATACGATTTCCTCGACGCCTGCAGCACGCGCCTTCACTATCTGGTGTTCGGTAAATGGAACGCCCCCCACAGAGAGCATAGGTTTAGGCGTCTGAGATGTAAGAGGAGCAAGTCGAGTTCCAAATCCACCAACTAGCAATATTGCTGAGGTGACCTGCTTTTGAGTATTCACTGATTACCCAAGAATTCGTGCAGCTGCGGCATTGATCTGCGCGTCAGTGGCGGTGAGAGCTATCCGAACATAAGTGGCGCCCGCTTCACCATAGAAACTACCTGGGGTCACCAAGATTCCTAGATCTGCTAAAAATGAGACTGAGTCAAAGTCACGTTCATTTCGCGTGCACCAGATATATAAACCGGCCTCGCTGTGCTCGATAGAAAAGCCCAATGAAGTCAAAGCGGGGCGCAATATTTCACGTCTCTTGGCGTAACGCAGCGCCTGTTCATGGACATGAACTTCATCGGCGAGCGCAGCCACCATTGCGGCCTGTACTGGTGCGGGAACGAGGAGTCCAGCATGTTTGCGAATCTCACGAATTTTTGCGATCAGCAGTGGATCTCCGATGATCATGCCTGCGCGATAGCCGGCGAGATTGGATCGCTTGGAAAGTGAATGAACTGCGAGAAGATTTTTGTTTTCGCCCTTGGCTACCTGCAAGATTGAAACTGGCTGCAGTCCTTCTGGTGATGCAGGAAAATTGAAATAACACTCATCGCTAATAATGACCGCATCTGTTTTACGTGAGTAAGCGATGACTTCTTCTAGCTCTTGCACCGGTGCAATTCGACCAGTGGGATTTGAAGGAGAGTTGATCCATACCAAATCTGCAGCGGGCCATTCACGCGCATCAAAGCCAACTGGATAATTCTCCGCCTTGGCGAGCAAAGCACCTACTAGGTAGGTTGGGTAGGCAACTTTGGGATAGAGAACCTTTGCAGCCTCTAACTGTGCGGGGAGGTTAGCCACGACCTCTTTTGATCCGATGCTTGGTAGCACATCGAACTCGCCAGAAACTCCCAGAACATTTACGGCCCAATCTCTCATCGATTGGCGGAGCGCGGGCGATCCAATGGTCAGCGGGTAACCAGGAGCGTTGGCAGATTTAATAAGAGCAGCCTGAATAAAGTCAGGAGTTGGATCAACAGGAGTTCCTACAGAAAGGTCGATCGCCCCGTCTTTATACTCGCGAGCGCGAGCACCATATGGAGCCAACAGATCCCATGGGAAATCCGGGAGTTTGATTGTTTACTCTCCAGCCTTAGGGAGCGCTACAACGGTTGGGTGGTCGGCATCGGTCGCCCCAACCTTGCTTGCTCCGCCGGGTGAACCAATTGTCTGGAAGAAACCAGCGTTAATCTCCCCAAATTGATTCCACTCACCTGGAACGTCATCCTCGTAGTAGATGGCTTCTACAGGGCATACAGGCTCACAGGCGCCACAATCTACGCACTCATCAGGTTGGATGTAGAGCATCCGATTGCCCTCGTAAATGCAATCAACCGGGCACTCCTCGATACATGACTTATCTTTCACATCCACACACGGTTGGGCGATTACGTAGGTCACGTCAATCCTTTCAAGTAGCGGTTCCAATCAACTGCGGAACAATATTATGTAGTGGTTCTAAGTTGTAGGTAGAGAATAGTGGATCTGGGCGCAATTCAATGAGTCAAGGATGAGCGAAGGATGAGCGAGGGGGTATCCAGTGGCAACTGAAGACGGATCCAAAGCCCTCCCCTCGGTCGCCCACGTGGGTCAACGGGTAAGTATCCGCTCTCACGACCCCGAGGGAGGCTTCCGCGACCTCTTAGGCCACCTTGTCAGCCCAACTCAAGTGCGCAAGAAGAATGGCCAGATTGTCACCTTTGACCCCTCACAGATAGCGCTCTGGAAGGTGGTCCCCTCTCAGGCATTATCTACCGGGATTTTCCTTTACGACACCATGAGTAGAACCCAAAGAGAAATCGTCATCAGTGATGGCAAAGCCCTACGAATGTACTGCTGTGGCCCGACCGTCTATCGAGATGCCCACGTCGGTAACTTGAGAACCTTTCTGCTCGGAGATCTCATCTCGCGGCTAGTACAGGTCAGCGGATTTTCAATCCATAGCGTCCAGAACATCACTGATGTCGGCCATATGGTTGATGACTTACATGAGCCTGGAGAGGGTGCCTCCGACGAGGATAAGGTTTTAACTCAAGCAGCAATAGAACATAAAGATCCATTCACTCTGGCTCGCTCGTATGAAGCAAAATTTCACAAGGACATTGCCAGGCTCGGGATCCAAGGTTTTGATATCTATCCACGGGCGAGTGAGAGCATCGAATTGATGTTCGCCTTAATTCAAAAACTCATTGACTCTGGACATGCCTATGCTGGAGAAGATACATCGGTCTACTTCTCCGCCAACTCATTTGAATCGTACGGAGCACTCAGCGGCAATAAGTTAGAAGAACTTGTCCCGGGTCATCGTTACGAATATGTCGGCGATGGAGCTAAGCGCTTCCATGCAGATTGGGCGCTCTGGAAAGCTGCCGGTGCACGGACCGAGATGGTCTGGGAATCGCCTTGGGGTAAAGGTTTTCCTGGATGGCATATCGAATGTTCGGCTATGTCACTGCACTACCTGCAAAATCACGTAGACCTACACCTGGGCGGAATTGATCTTCGTTTTCCACACCACGAAAATGAACGAGCGCAAAGCAACGCCGCCACGCTGAGTGAAGTCACAGATCATTGGGTTCATGGAGAACATCTCCTCTTTGAAGGACGAAAGATGTCGAAGAGCGCAGGCAATGTACTTCTCTTGGAAGATCTCGTTCAGGCTGGGTATGACCCATTAGCTCTGCGGTTGGTCTTTATGGAGAATAGATATCGCAGTCAGATGGATCTCAACTGGGAGCAGATCTCTGCAGCACACAGCACTCTCCAACGTTGGCGCAGCAAATATCAAGAGTGGTCAAAGGCAGAACTACATAATGATCAAGCGATAGTCGCTGAACTCATTGAAAGTATCTTTGAGCCGCTGCGGGCAGACCTCGATACACCTAAGGCACTTCTCAAATTGCGCGCCATAGAGCGTGATGCGAACATCTCCGATCGCACTAAGGCACAAGTCTTTGAATCCGTAGATAGGTTCTTCGGCTTGGATATCAATCGCGTTGAAGTTACAAAAGAACTTCCTGCTGGTGCCGAAGAACTACTCACCGCGCGGGAGCAGGCTCGAAAAGCCCGAGATTTTGCGCGCAGCGATCAACTAAGAGATCAACTGCTTGAACTCAAGATTAAGGTGATCGATAGTCCTGCTGGTCAGAGTTGGGAAGTTATTCCGTAACACCGGCAAAAAGATCTAACTCGCGGCCATTTTTATCATAAGGTCCGGCGGCCTCTCCTTTTACCCGGATGTAGTACTCAGTGCCACCGACCCTAGTTGAAAGGCGTTTGGAGAATTTAAAGAGATCTCCATTGATAATGAGCTGAGTCTTATGAGCCTTTAGCGCCGCTAACTTTTGCAGCAGGTATTTCTCTGCATCAAATTTTGTCGTGACAACTCCATCGGCTTTTACAAAGGGGAGCGCCAACCATTTAGAGGGAACATAATTAAAGAATTTGATAAGTATTTGCACAAAGATATTGCTGCTCGTCAAACTTCCATGCAGAGCCGAACGCGGGATCGCGCTCCAATAGATTTTTGATATCTCCCAAGGCTCGCCAACGCCAACATGAGGATCTGCGGCTAGCTCTGCAGCGCGCATCGCAACCTTGTGTGCTTTGATGTGATCGGGGTGGCCGTACCCACCAAAATCGTCATACGAGATCAAGACCTGGGGTTTGCGATCGCGGATAATTTCAACGAGCTCCATCGCTGCTTGCTCGAGATCAACCTGCCAAAATGATTCAGGAGCCTCGTTGGGTGGAGTACCCATCATTCCGCTATCGCGATACTTGTGCGCCGGCGCTCCAAGAAATTGATAGTCGGTTACTCCGAGCTCTGCCATCGCTGCCGCCAACTCACCTTCGCGGTAGGTACCTAACGTGTTCTCTTGAGCAGCGGCGAGGTGCGCCAGCGATGGCACCAGTACTTCGCCCTCTTCTCCTCGAGTACAGGTCACCAAAGTCACTGCTGCCCCCTGCGCGATATATCCAGCCATCGTGGCGCCGTTATTAATCGTCTCGTCATCGGGATGCGCGTGTACAAGTAATAAGCGGCGAGCAGGTAGTTCAGTCATGCGCTCATTATGAATCATGGGATAACATCGTGCTAATGAGCGATGAAAAGGTTCGTCTGCCGCGCGATGAGCGCCGGGCTACGCTATTAGCGGCAGCCCTGGAGGTCTTTACTGCCGCTGGCTACCACGCCGCTGCGATGGATGAGATTGCAGACCAAGCAAATGTCAGCAAACCGGTTCTCTACCAACACTTTCCCTCAAAACTTGATCTCTATCTCGCCGTCCTAGATATTCACTGCGACTTCCTCGTAGCCGATATCAGAGCAGCAGTAGCTTCGACCAAGGACAATGCAGGTCGCGTCCTCGCTACTGTAAACGCTTACTTCGATTTCATTAACCGTGAAGGTGAAGCATTCCGACTTCTCTTTGAGAGCGATATGGCGGTAGAACCACAAGTCCGCGAACGGCTCAACAAAATGTCATACGACTGCGCCCTCGCATTCAGTGAGGCGATAACCACCGATACCGGCATCTCCCATGAATCAGCGATGATGCTCGCCGTTGGGCTTATTGGTACCGCCCAGACCACGGCGCGTCACTGGTTAGCTCATGATGGAAAGATCGATCGGGATCTGGCCGTTAAATTGGTGGCGAGCCTGCAGTGGCGCGGGATTTCAGGTTTCCGCAAAATCTGAAGCCCACTAAACTCAAGACATGGCTAAGAAAGAATCAGAGAACAAGACCACTGTCCGCGTTGGTATTAGCGAGACATCCCAAGAACTCCACTTCGAAGTTTCACTCGAGGCATCCAGAGTTGTAGCTCTTGCCCAAGAATCAATCAACAATGGCAAGACTCTTGAACTCACAGATATTAAAGATCGAGTAATCCTGGTCCCAGCCGCAAAGATCTCATACATCGAGATCGGTGATACAACAGATCAGAAGGTTGGCTTCACCGCTTTGTAGCGCGTACTACGCGTCGTTGATCAGCTCTCGACTCGAGCCTCTCAAATTCCGCTGGAGCGGTGTGGAATTCAGCTAATTGATTGAGTTTTCCATTGCCGTGATAGTCACTGGCTCCCGTTGTGACGAGATCAAACTCTGCTGCGACTCCGAGCAAGAGTTCGCGATTCTCCGCAGTGTGATCGCGATGAAAAACTTCGATTCCATCTAAGCCCGCTGCCACGTAACTTTTAAAACTCTCGGGTGAAACTACTCGTCCCCGCAGGGAAGACATTGCGTGCGCGATCACAGCTACTCCACCTGCCGCTTTGATATGGGCAATTACCACTTCTGGGGTGGGCGAGTAATGAGCTACGTAAAATGGGGAGTCATTGTGAAGCACTTCAGCAAAGACCTCTTCGCGCGACTTCATGTAACCCTTTGAAATTAAGGCATCTGCCAGGTGTGGACGGCCAAGAGTTGCTCCATCTGATAGTTCGGCTTCAACATCCTCCATTGAGATTTCATACCCAGCAGCCTGTAATCGCGCAATAATCTTGTGCATCCGACCAATTCGATTGTCGCGAGTCTCCGCCATCATCGTTCTCAAAGCTTGGTTCTCTGGATCAAAGAGTAGGCCCAGCATGTGCACGCTGATTCCATCATCAGTCTGACATGATATTTCAGAGCCGAGTACTAAATCGAGTCCAGGTCGAAGCCACTCTTGCGCCTCGTCCCAACCAGCCACAGTGTCGTGATCGGTGAGGGCGATCGTCGTTAAGCCCGCCGCATGCGCCTTGTTGATGAGTTCCGCAGGTGTATCAGTCCCATCGCTGAAATTGGAGTGAGTGTGCAGATCAATCACTTTCTACCTTATTTCTTAGAACAAAAATGGCACAACCAACAAGTAGGCCAATGATTCCAGGAATCGTTCCCGCGGATGGATGTTGGTGCAACCAGAACCACGCAATAATTGCGGCAACTGGTACCTCAAAGAAAACCACGAGTGAGACAACCACGGGAGAGACCCGTTTGAGCGTCATATTGAAAAGTGTATGACCCAAGAACTGTGCACCGACAATCAACCCGAGCAGGTAGATCCACTGAATTGCTGGAAAGTGCAACAACGGAGAATCGGTAAGCCAACTTCCTAGCAATGTGGTTATTGCACAGGAACTAAAACACACGGTCGTATAACTCGAAGTTGGCAAAGACTTTTGAACCCCTGAACCAATGATCATGTAGGCGGCAGAGAGAGCTCCGCAGAGAATTCCAAAGAGATCTCCGACAAATGCTCTGGTTGAGACGGTGAAATCGACTCCGGTAATTAAGAAGAGCGAAGCGAATGCCAGAAACATTCCTCCCAGCGACTGCGTGGAAATTCTGGCGCCGCGTATCTTCATATATAAGGCAGCAAAGATAGGTTGGAATGCAGCGAGTGCGGTTCCTGCTGCCACCGTCGTAAAACGCATAGAGGCAAAGAAGGTGAGAAAGTGAGCGGCGAGGATTACTCCGGCTAGAGCCGATATTGCAATTAAGCGACGGTTTTTGCGAGCAGTTAATTCTCCAGATCTAATGGCAAAGGGAGCCATGATCAGCGCTCCGCCCAGATTGCGCCAGAAGATCAAGGTAGAGATCGGCATGGAGCTCTTAGCAATTAATGGCCCCGATGATCCGATACCAAAAATTCCTGCTACCAAGAATGGAATATCGCGCCCCTGGGGCAGAGCGGTGTGATCGTGGGTTCGAGTACTCACAAGTTAAATCACAAGTTAAAGATGAACCAGAATTGTGCCAATACACATACGGCCACCAGCGTGATAATCGATCCATACAACGCTTTAGCTCTTGGTCCAGATGCGAATTCACCCATCAACTTCTTATCTTGAGCGATGCCATACATGTAGATCAAAAGTGGGAGTAAGAGAATGGCGTTGAGGATCTGCGAGGAGATCAAAATCCAGATCAGCGAAACTCCTGGAATCATGATCAACCCACCAGCAACAAGGGTGATCGCTGCAAAGGTGAGGTAGAAGAGTGGAGCTTCATCAAATTTGTCATCAAGCGCTGCGGGAGATCCCGTGAGATCGCTAATGGAATATGCAGTTGAAAGAGGAAGTATGGAGGCAGCCAATAGCGCAGCACCGATAATTCCGACTGCAAAGATATCTTTTGCCAGAGTTCCAGCAAGTGGTTGCAGCGCCCGTGCTGCTTGAGATGCATCTGTGATATTTGTGATGTGTTGATGATTCAGGGTAGCGGCGCATGTGACAATCACAAAGAAACCAATGATTCCGGTTAAGAGCGATCCCACCCATACATCAGCGCGAAGCAGTTTGAGATCTGATCGGGTCAGACGCTTATCCACTGCATACGACTGAATAAATGCCAAACCCCACGGAGCAAGTGTTGTTCCGAGCGTTGCAGTCGCAATATTGATCGCTCCACGATTAAACGGCATGGATGGAACAACCATTCCGCGAAAGGCGGAACCCCAATGAGGGTGCGACATAAAGCCCGCGATGAGATATGAGATAAATACGGCTGACAAAATAAAGAAGACGCGTTCTGCCTTCTTAAAGGTTCCACGCAGTACAAGTGCAGATATAAAAATTCCAGTAAGTGGCACAGTTATGAAACGAGATATTCCAAAGAGTTGTCCGGCTGCAGCAACTCCCGCGAACTCCGCGGTCATAGTTCCTAAGTTGGCCAAGATCAAAGCGACGGCGCTAAAACTTCCCGCTCTCGCTCCGTACTTCTGACGAACCAATCCGATCAAACCTTGGCGAGTCACAACGCCAATACGTGCGCCTAAATCTTGGAAGACGATCAGGGCAAGAGTTGAAATAACCAGCACCCAGAGCAGCCGGTAACCGAATTGAGCACCCAATTGCGAATAGGTCGTGATGCCTGCCGGATCATCATCGGATAGACCAGCGATAACACCTGGGCCCATGACGGCGAGAAAAGCGGCTATGCGTAACTTACGACCGCTTGGAATATTTATATTCGTCATGAACGCGGTCCGCCACCCTGCGAGAAGAGCCCGCGGTTCTTAGAGAGAGCATCGACGAGGTCATCGGCGAGGATGCGGCCGATTGGCTTGTTCTTCTCGTCGATAACGATGATGGATGAACCTCTGTTATTCGAAAATTCCTCGACAACGTCAGCAATAGGAGTATCGATGGAGACCGCAGTTGGGAAGGGTTTGGCAACGAGTTCCGAGACCAGACTCTCTGGCTCTGCGGCAATCAACTCAACCGTTTGAATGTGGTCTAGCAACTTGCCTTTGCCATCTACAACTACAACGCCATCAGAACTCTCACGCTCACGATTTTCCACCAATAATTTCAAAGCATCTGCGACGGTCGCTGAACTTTTGACGACCAAGATATGCGTCGTCATTATTCCGCCAGCAAGTTCCTCATCAAAAGAGACCAATTGGCGCAGCTGCTTTGCGGTGCCACTCTCCATGGCACTCAAAATGCTCTCGCGGTGTTCATCTTCCAAATCACGCAATACCTCAGCGGATTCATCTGGTTCCATGCGCGCTAAAAGCTCTGCCGATCTCTCTGCAGAGAGCGAACGTAAGAGGCCTTCAAGTTCATCATCTTCCATCTCCTCCAGCGCATCAGCTGCAAGATCTGGATCCAACATTTCAATCAACGCACCTTGTTCACGACCCGCCAAATCTTCGATGAGATCTGCTAAGTCGGCAGGACGAAGTTGTCCCAACGCTGAGCGAGTACCAGAAGTGCGAACTACTCCAGGTGTATCAGTCAGCGAGGCAACAGAAGCCCAGTCGAGCACATGATCCGGCGTAGGTCGGCGAGAGAGAGAACCAGGGAAGAGTCGGCGCAAGAAGGAGACAAAAGAAATATCTACACCCACAACGCGAACCTCTTTGTTGAAAGGTGCGAGGTATAAATCGGAGGTACGTACTACTCGTAGACCATCAACATCAACGATCTGGTGGTCAAGAACATCTGCATCAAGCAACGACTCACCAGGACGTCGAGCAAATGGTTCTAAATTAATTTTGGTTGAGGAGAGTGTGATTTGGCTTGGTGTGAGTTCGGAGATGCGAGCGCCATTGATAAATGATTTTCGATTGGCAACTTTCACAATCAATCCAGAAACTGGTGGGTATGTCTCCTCACCATGACGAACAACGACATCGACCAAGCGACCAATCTCGCGACCATCGGGATCCACAACAGGACGACCGATTAAGCCGGCCAACGAAACGAGAGAGTCTCGTACGCTCTTACGGGTTATGAGCAGGTCGCTACGACCAACTAACCGCTTCGCAACGGTGTTGATTGAGGCTACTGGTGGGCGTTTCACCCCGTAAGTCTACGGGCTACCCCTTGAGGAATGAATTAGGTATGGAGATTGAGCGGTACGCCGACGAGCGAATGAGGTCGAAGCATCAGCGACGACAAAAGTTCATCAAATGTTTTCTTGATTGAGCCATTCTCTGAACCGAGATAGGCCGGGGTCCCATTATCTCCCCCGTCACGCAACTCAATATTGAATGGAACCTTGGCAAGAAGTGGCACATCCGATCCGACGAGCGCGCTGAGCCGCTGAGCTGTCTCGGCCCCGCCGCCACTACCAAAGAGAGCTATAGGTTCACCGCAATGAGGGCAGGGACTTTCAGACATATTTTCGACGACTCCGAGAATACGTTGCTTCATCTGAAAGGCGATCCGCCCCGCGCGCTCCGCTACTTCTGCGGCGGCAACCTGTGGAGTGGTTACGACCAAGATCTCCGAACGCGGAATCAGTTGGCCGAGTGAGATAGCGATATCACCAGTTCCCGGTGGAAGATCCAATAGCAGTAGATCAAGCGCCCCCCAATAGGCATCGCTCATCAATTGTTCAAGAACTCTATGTAGGAGCGGACCGCGATATGCGATGGGATCTTCACGATGTGGCTTAAACATCTCCATCGAAACTATCTTCACGCCATGACTCTCAACCGGGATGAAGGTCTGATCAAGCGCTGTTGGTCGCTTATCCAAAATCCCCATCAACCGCGGAATCGAATGGCCATAGACATCGGCATCCAATATTCCAACATTGAGTCCTCTTGCTGCGGCAGCAACCGCCAGATTAGCTGTGACAGAAGACTTACCGACTCCACCCTTACCTGATGCAATACCAATGACCCGCGTGAGGCAATCTTCTTGAGCAAAGGGATTAAATTTCTCTCGCCCTCCACGAAGCAATTTCTTTACAGCTTCGCGCTCCTCATCCGTCATCACTCCGAAGTTAATTTGAACCTCTGTAACTCCGGGAACAGAAATGGCAGCTGCCGTTACATCCCCGTGCAGACGATCGCGCATGGGACATCCACTAATCGTTAACTTGATCCCAATTGATGCCTTGCCATCTTTGAACTCCACAGATTCAACCATTCCCAAATCTGGAAGTGGTCTCCTTAACTCTGGGTCGTTGACAGTCGCCAATGCACGGTGGATCTCGTCAATCATCTGCTGACTCATAAGAGAACTCTACGACGCTATATAGCGGTCATTGAGAGGCGACTAAGGTCACTTGAACCGACTTGATCACACTTCCGCGTTGATATTTGAGCGTCACAGTGTCGCCAATGGCATGGGAGCGAATCGCAACGATCAGATCATCTGCGACTGAAATTTCTTGACCATCGATCGCAAGAATGATGTCTCCCGGTTGCAAACCAGCCTTGGCTGCAGGTCCTCCTGGGAGGATGGCGCTTGCGGTATCTGCGATCTTCGCGCCAGGTCCTGGGTAACTTGAATCAAGAGACATGCCCACGATTGGATGATGAGAAGTTCCGGTCTTGATCAACTGATCTGCTTGAGTCTTTGCTTGATTAATAGGAATTGCAAAACCTAAACCGATTGAGCCAGGTTGACCGTCGATGGTGGATCCCAAAGAGGCGATTGCGGAGTTAACACCGATAACAGCGCCCGTTGCATCGACAAGTGGTCCGCCAGAGTTACCTGGGTTAATTGCAGCATCGGTCTGCAGGGCATCGATAAATGAACTCTCACCGGCGGTGTTATCCGAGCTGGTAGTTACAGGACGGTTCTTTGCCGAAATAATTCCAGAGGTCACGGTGCCTTGAAGTCCTAGAGGTGATCCAATTGCTATAACAGGATCTCCTACTTGAACGTTGTCACTGTTGCCGAGAACAAGGGCAGGAGCATCTGAGACATCAATCTTTAGGACTGCTAAGTCGTACGATGTATCGCGTCCTACAACGGTTGCGGTGTACTCGTTGTTGTTGGAAAGTTTTACCGTGATCTTCGCCTTGGCGAGAAATGCGGTTTCAATAACGTGATTGTTGGTCATGATGTAACCATTTTTTGCAATGAAGAATCCTGATCCAGTGTCACTGCCACTGCTTGTTGTTGAATCAATCTCTACAACAGAAGGAGAGACACGCGCCGCAATTCCTGCGATCGAATCTGGAGCTCTATCAATAACTTTATTGGAGGTGATGAGATTGGTTGAGTTATCAAATGCAGTTTTACCAATCAATGCACCAACAACACCTGCGATAAGGGACATTGCCAAAGCGATATACCAAGTAACTTGAATAACTCTCTTAGCGGGAGCAAGAGTTGTAAGCGAAGTTGATACTGAGGAGGATGCATCCGAAACCCACCATGGTGTTTGAGTTGGAGTCGATGGAGGTGTCTCGGCTTCTGGCGTTGATTCTGGTGCAGTTACAGGTTCTACCCGTGGAGTAGATTCTTCTGCGGAAGTGATCTCATCATCAGACATCTGCTCATTATAAGTGAGTTAAAGCTTTGTTGCTAGAAGAACTCCGGCTCCGAGCGGTAAGACTGTAGAACTCCAACGTGAATCTTCCTTCACTGCTCTGATGCCATCACGTCGAGAGATACTTTCGAAATCTCTCTGGGTGGGATCTGCAACTTTGCCTCCGCTGAGAGCCTGATCAACAAAGAGAATTCCGCCAGGACGTAGAAGTCGATGCGCCTCGTGAATAAGGTCCATCAAATCCGCAGCGGGTCTAATAACGACAAGGTCGTAATTGTTATCTGCAAGTTTGCCTACAACTTCCATAACGATTCCTGTGATTAAACGAAATCGTTGGGTGGATACCCCGGACTCTTCAAAGACTGCGCGTGCTGAAGCGGCGTGTTCACGCTCAGTATCGATAGAAGTTAACACCGCATCTGATGGCGCACCGGCAAAGAGCCAGAGACCACTTACGCCTGAGCCAGTACCAATTTCAACCATCGAACGCGCTTTGAGAGTCTCGACGATATAGCGCAATAAACCGCCTACTGCTGGCGTTGGATCTATCGTTCCTAATTCCTGGGCATTGTTTCGCGCCTGCTGCATAAAAATATCTTCGCGAACATACCCTTCAGCAAATGCTGCCATGTCTCCGCGATTGCCGATCATGAGAGGGAAGCTAACCACTCAATAAGTAAACGGGTTCCAAATCCAGTTCCACCTTTAACGAATTCTCCTGCATCAACCTCAGAGCGACCAGGCCCTGCGATATCAAGATGTACCCAGTTCTGCTTGCCCACAAACTTCTCCAAGAAGAGTGCTGCAGTTACCGAGCCCGCACTAAATTTCTTTGCCGAAGCATCGTGGTTTAAATCTGCAACAGTGCTCTGCAGTGCGGGTACGTAGTCATCAATAAGCGGCATTGGCCACACGCGATCGCCGATACGTTCGCCAATCTCATGAAGTTGTGAGGTTAAAGAAGGATTGCGTGAATACATAGCTGCGTATTGCTTGCCGAGTCCCTGGGTAGCTGCTCCGGTGAGGGTTGCAATGTCAAGCAAATAATCTGGGTGCAACTCAAGATCGGCGTATGCAAGTCCGTCGGCCAAAACTAAGCGACCTTCTGCATCGGTATTGATTACCTCAACAGTTGTTCCGCCGTATTGAGTAATCACATCTGAAGGACGTTGCGCAGTTGCTGAGACCATGTTCTCCGCACACATCATGAGTGCGGTAACTCTTACGCGAGGTTTAACTTCTGCCATCGCAACTGTTGCAGCCAAGATTGCTGCCGCACCTGCCATGTCACTTTTCATCGGAACCATGAGGTCATAAGGTCTCTTCAACGATATGCCACCTGTGTCGTAGGTGATTCCCTTACCAACCAAAACTACATGCGGCCAATTCTTGCTTCCTCGCGGGGCGTAGCGAACTTCCACCAGATGCGGAGCCGAGTTAGGGGAAGAGTTTCCTACCGCGCGCAACCCACCAAATTTTGCGAGCGCCTTGCCCTTCTTAACGATCACGCTTAGATCTGCGGACTTAGTTTTCTTAACTAATGTCCTTGCGGACGATGCCAACCAGGCGGGATTCTTAATATTTGAAGGTGTATGAATCAAATCGCGGGTGGTCCACACTGCGTTAGCAAGAATGGTGGCGCGCTTTATTGCATCACCATTATCTGCGCTAAAAGAAAATGCGGTAGCGCCTTTTTCTCGAGCTTTTTTATCGCTCTTAGAGTGCTCGCTCTTCACATTCCATCCATATTGTGAAAGTGAGATTGCGACGAGGTGGGCAACCGCGGCGTCGAACTCGCCAACATAGGAGTTGAAAAGAGCGAAGCCCGTGCCTTTGCTCTTGCGCCCCAGTGCAGCACCGGCCTTACGTGAATCCTCGATGGTGCCAGTTCCAAAACCAAGAACGAAAAGTCGAGTCAGCTTTCCCATTCCGGTAAGAGGGATTTCTAGAACCTCCCCAGCCTTGGCTGAGTAGTCCGGCCACTGTTTGCGGATCTCTTTGAAGGTTAATCCAGTTTTATCGAGGAGAAAGGTTGAAAGCTCCGAAGAGTCTGCTTCTGCGCCATCATCAGTAGAGAAGGCGGGCAAGACGAGGGCGTTGTATTTTTCAAAGCCATGTTCTTTTATAGAACCAACCGTAGTAAAAGTCGGTTGTGGCAGATGCATGAGTTGACTCTATTTCTTAACGAGAGCGACCGCTGCCTGAAGGGCATTTCCAAGATTGGTGGCCTCTTCGACATTCAGTTCTACGACTAACCGGCCGCCACCTTCGAGAGGAATACGCATCACCAGGCTACGAGCCTCCTTGGTGACCTCCATGGGACCATCGCCGGTACGCGGTTTCATGGCTGCCATGGTGAAACTCCCTCACTCAAAAACGATTCAGAACGTAGGGAGAAGTATCTCGCATCAGGGGAAAGGTGGGAAATCAAGGGCGGCAAATAAGCGCTTTTTACCCTGTTCAATTACAACTTTTACCGATTTATGGGGGACTCCGAGGGTTTTCGCAATCTCAGCGGTCTCCATCCCCTTGACATAATGCAACGAGAGTATGAAGCGCTCCTCTTCTGGCAGACTCGCCAAGAGTTCAGCGAGAGTCGGCGCAGGCTTCATGGATGGGAGATTACTAGTCCCCTCCGCGAATAGTTATCCCTCAGAGCGTAAGTGGGGCGATTTGATAGCGTTCGCCACATGAGAAAAGGCTTTGGAAGTGGCGTAGCGAGTATCGCGGCAAATGGTGATGTACTCGATTGCTGGTTCCTCAAAGTCAGCCTCGATCCGCTCTCCGCTCCGGTAGATCGTTCAAACTTGGTCTCCCCTGACCCAATTCGTGGAGTAACGCGCGAAGAGGTTGACCTCGAGATCGACTTGGATGCGGCGCCACAATCAGCTGCCGATGCTTACCTCCGACTCCACCTGATCTCTCATAGATTGGTACAGCCACACGGGCTTAACTTGGATGGAGTCTTTGGACTCCTCACAAACGTTGTCTGGACGTCTGCAGGCCCATGCTCTCTCGTTGATTTCGAGACGACTCGTGCTCGCCTCAAGGCAGCTCACGGAAATGTGACCGTTTACGGAGTAGATAAGTTCCCACGCATGGTCGATTACGTAATTCCAGATGGCGTTCGAATCGCAGATGCAGACCGAGTTCGCTTGGGTGCTTACCTAGCATCTGGCACAACCATCATGCATGAAGGATTCGTTAACTTTAACGCCGGCACATTGGGCAAGTCGATGGTTGAAGGTCGCATCAGCGCTGGTGTTGTTGTCGGCGATGGAAGCGATGTTGGTGGTGGCGCCTCCATCATGGGAACTCTCAGCGGCGGTGGCAAAGAAGTAATTTCAATCGGTGAACGTTGCCTACTCGGTGCGAACTCGGGCCTCGGAATCTCATTAGGAAATGATTGCGTCATCGAATCTGGTACTTACATCACTGCAGGCTCCAAGATCATGCTGCCAGATGGCAAAGTCGTTAAGGCGCGCGAACTCTCCGGTGCAAGCAATTTGATTTTCCGTCGTAACTCAATAACAGGAAATCTGGAAGTTGTTCCTAAGGTTGGAGGCTGGGAAGGCTTGAACTCAATCCTGCACTCTAATTAATCGTCGGGACTAATAAGTATTGGGAGCAATCTCAAACCAAGAAGACGGCACTTTCAATTTAGTTTTGAAATCGCCAACTGAAAGTTGAGCTGTGAGGCCTGTACTTGAAGTTGCTGTAATAACAGTTGCACTATTGGTGACTGTTCGTGCAGTTATAGCTAGCGCCACAACGTCAGGCAGATTGAAAGCCGTTGCTACATCTTTTTGAATTAATACGCGCTGCCAGTGGGCGTACTGTGGATTTAAGAAGATATCTAAACTCCAAGGATCTGGCACATTGATTAAATATGGGAAGGCCGTTCCCCACACATCCATGCTCTGCTGAGTTTGTCCACCATCAGAGGAGAAGAAGTAAACGTTGATCGGCTTACCCAGATAATAAATTGCTTGGGCATCGGTGGGATCCGTCTCGGTTGCTGTAACTGCAGCAACCCAATTTTGACCAACACCGGGCTCCGACTCTTTTGCGTAGCCGATATAAGCCTGGTCATTGGTATTGCTATACACGTCGCAATCACACGAAGTGCGCAACGTTAGGTGGGCTAAGCCATAGGTGCGAGATGCGATCGCCTGTGCTTGAAGCGCAGCTGGCAACCAACTTGAAGACATCTCGCTAACCCCTAAGACATACTGATCTATCGTCATGGTGTCGGTAATTTCAATCTTGCTTCCAACTATTTTGAGTTGGACTTGCCCGTAACGCAATTGAATAGAGCCTGCAGCTGTGGTCACTTTGATAACGCTAAATGGCGACGGCTTAGGACCCGTTAATCCACCAGCGGGATTTGGATATGCCGTGGTGCCAGTCCAATAGATATTCCAGAGTGGTTGTGCAGCAAAAGGTTGCACCAGAAAGCCTTTACTGGTCTCCGAAGCCACGATCTTCTTACCCAGTACCGAGAACTTGTAGATGCTGGTGGAATCACCCAAGCCTGAGTTATCTAAGGAACCATCTGCATTGGCAGAGAGATCTATGTTTGATCTTGTATAGCCACTGGCCAAAGCAATCGTCGCAGAGGTGACTTGGTGCGCGATATTCACTCTAATTAATTGTGTATCAGGAACAGCAACAAGTTGAGTTCCGGGGAACCAGTAATTAACTATGTACTGCGCGTTCTCGCCTTCCATTGCCTGTCCCTGCGCACCGATCTGGCTCATCCCGACACCATGACCAAAACCAGAACCGGTCAAGACGAAGTGAGGGGGAATCGTCGCGGCAGTTGCAGCACTGGGTAGCGCAATAATAGGAATCAATGCCAGCGCGAGCGCAATGAGCCAGCGCTTCATTATTAGATCAATCCTCGTGGTGAGGTTAAGAAGCCGATCCCCCATGAGAAATGCATCGTCGCCAAAATTGCGGGGAGCATGATCTTCTCCTGGAGATCTTTTCCAATCACAAAAGATCCAACTAAATTTCCAAGCAGATAAAGACCTGCGGGCAAAAAGAGGAAGCTATTAGCGGTTGCACCGAGAATGATTGAGAGCGCTGTAATCGCAACTGTTACAGGTGGAGCTAAATATCTAAAATTAATTGTGCCCTTGTGGTTGCGACTTACTGCTCTGCGCCAGCGACCGTATTCAAAATATTGTTTAGAGAGCGCTCGAAGATTCGGACGTGGTCGATAGGTAACGACAAGTTCGGGATCGAACCAAATAGTTCCACCAGCTTGACGCAAGCGATAGTTAAGTTCCCAATCTTGGGCTCGGGTAAAACGTTCGTCATATCCCCCGGCTGCAACTAGAGCATCCTTCTTAAAGACTCCAAGGTAAACGGTGTCGGCTGGACCAGCCTTACCTCCTACGTGGAAACGAGCAGCTCCAACTCCGAGTGGGGAGCGCATTGCAGTAGCTACAGCACGTTCGAATGCACCGACTCCAGATGCCGCCATAATTCCACCGACATTCACTGCGCCGGTCTCGTTCATCACCCGCACCGCACTATCAATGTAGGTAGGGGCAATTTCGGCATGGCCATCGATGCGACAAATAATTGAGTATTGGGCAGCGGCGATAGCCCGGTTGAGGGCGGCGGCGGTGCGGCCAGTTGGGTTGTCGACAAGAACTACTCGAGGGTCGCGCGCCGCGAGCGAGGCCGCGATCTCATTGGTCTTATCTTTTGATGGTCCAAGGGCCAGGATCACCTCAAGTGGGCCGTCATATCGCTGGGCCAAAATAGCGATGATCGCGTCGTCGAGGTAGCGCTCCTCGTTCAAAATGGGCAGAACAACGGAGACTCCTGGGGCTTGGCCATGGGGAGTTTGCTCTGAATTAACGAAGCTCTGGCTCATACAGCGCTCACGCTACCGTTTCGGAGTGTTACTATCAGCATAATGACTCTGAAAATCTCTGTGATTGGTACTGGATACCTGGGTGCCACCCACGCAGCGTGCATGTCGAACCTCGGCTTTGAGGTCGTCGGCATCGATGTCGACCCGGCCAAGATTGCAAGCCTCTCTGCTGGCAGAATTCCATTCTTTGAACCCGGGCTCGAAGAACTTCTTCAATCAGAGTTGAAAACTGGTCGGCTGACTTTCTCGACTGATTTCTCAGCCATTGCAGATTGCGATGTCCACTTTATATGTGTCGGAACTCCGCAATCTAAAGATGGTCTGGCTGCAGATCTAAGTTACGTCTTTAGTTCCCTGGAGGCGATCGCCCCAGTCATCAAGAGCGGTTCCCTTGTCGTTGGAAAATCCACGGTGCCGGTCGGGACTGCAGCAAAGATGCGAGCTCGCCTACTTGAGATAAATCCAGATGCAGATTTAGCCTGGAACCCAGAGTTCCTACGTGAAGGATTTGCAGTTGAAGACACCCTCCATCCAAGTCGATTGGTTGTGGGCGTTGCCAGCCAGAGCGCCGAAACAATATTGCGTGAGGTCTATGCAAAGAATTTGGCAGACCAAATTCCTTGGGTAGTTGCTGATCTTCCTACTGCAGAACTAGTAAAAGGTGCGGCTAACTCATTCCTCGCTACCAAGATCTCCTTCATCAATGCGATGGCAGAAGTTTGTGAAGCCGCTGGTGGAGATGTGACCGTTCTCGCCAAAGCGATTGGTTATGACCCACGCATTGGAAGTCGATTCTTGCAAGCAGGAATTGGATTCGGAGGCGGTTGTCTTCCAAAGGATCTGCGTGCATTTATGGCACGCGCGCAGGAACTCGGAGCGGGTCAAGCTCTAGAGTTCTTACGCGAAGTTGATTCAATCAATCTTCGCTCACGTACTCGCATGATTGATCTAGTACGCAATGAACTCTCGGAAGATTTGCGCGGAAAGAAGATCGCTGTCTTAGGAGCTGCCTTTAAGCCCGATAGTGATGATGTCCGCGACTCCCCAGCGCTCGATATTGCGGTTCAAGTGCAGGCGACTGGCGCGACTGTAACTGTTCACGATCCAAAGGCTATAGAGAGTGCAAAACTATGCTTTCCCGCTCTCGCCTATAGCGATGATATTTCGACAACTCTTACTGGAGCAGATCTCGTTCTTCACCTGACTGAATGGAAGGTGTACCGAGAACTTGATCCAGCTTCTCTATTAAAAGTGGTTGCCAATCCTCTGATCATCGATGGAAGAAACGCTCTCGATCGCGATAAGTGGCGGGGTGCAGGCTGGAAATTCAGAGCGTTAGGACGCGCCGAAAACTAAAAGCCAGTACGAGTATTGCGCTTGGCGTTGAGGCTCTTACCTTTTTCTAGAGAGGCGATACGAGCCCGCTCCATTAAGTCGCCAATTTTGATCGCAACTTTAGAATCACTCGATCCGATGATGCGCGCGGCAAGTAGTCCAGCATTCTTGGAATTTCCAATTCCAACTGTTGCAACTGGAATTCCCGCAGGCATCTGCACAATAGAGAGAAGTGAATCCATTCCATCTAAGGTTTTGAGAGGAACTGGAACACCAATGACAGGCAATGTAGTTGCTGATGCGATCATGCCTGGCAGGTGAGCAGCTCCTCCAGCTCCAGCAATAATTACTTTGTAACCGGCTGTCGCTGCGCCCGCTGCAAAGTCCAACATCTCATGCGGAGTGCGGTGTGCGCTGACAACATCGACGTCATACGAAATTCCAAGATCGTCGAGCACTGTTGCAGCCTCGGACATGGTTGGCCAATCTGAATCAGATCCCATAACGATTGCGACATCTTTACTCATCAATGGCTCCGCTCAAGTAATCGACTGCGTGGCTTACCTCAGACCTTAAGTGTAGAAGGTCGTCGCCTAGAAGAGTTACATGGCCCACCTTGCGGCCAGGGCGCAACTCCTTCATGTACTGATGAATCTTGAGCGCTGGAGTTCGTGCCATCAGGTGGAGGTACGGCCTGTAGAGATTGGAATCCTTCTGGGTTTCTATTCCTATTACATTCCCCATAACTGCATATGGCGCCACCAGCGAGGTATCACCGAGTGGTAGGTCAAGTACGGCGCGAAGGTGTTGTTCGAACTGACTGGTCACCGAACCTTCTATGCTCCAATGCCCGGAGTTATGCGGGCGCAGTGCCAGTTCATTAATAATGAGGTGGTCTCCCACAACGAAGATCTCAACCGCCATCACACCAACGAGATCTATCCCCTGAGCGATTCGCAGCGCAATCTGAACGGTCTGCTGCGCGAGTTCTTCTGAAAGATCTGGAATTGGGGTGACGGTCTGAGTGCAAATTCCATCGCGTTGCACCGTAAGAGTTGGAGCCCAGGTCGCTGCCTGTCCATGAGGAGAGCGCGCCACCATGATTGCAATCTCATAATCAAAATTAAGTTTCTCTTCGAGAAGTAACGGCTTATCAATCGAGGCATGCAGTTCGCGCAACTGCGCTTCATTCTCAATGACGAAGACTCCACGTCCGTCATATCCACCAGAGATACTTTTAGCGATCAAGGGAAATTCAAGTTCAACGTTCTGGCCGAGATATTCCTGCCAGCGTGGATTGGGGAGTTCAAGCTCCTGCATCTTGCGACGCATCTCTAATTTATTTTGGCTATATGTAAAAGAGCTCGCCTTTGGAAATACTTTAACCCCAGAATTTTCTATCGCCGTAATTAAATCTTGTGGAATCAACTCGTGCTCGAAGGTAACGACATCACAGCGAGAAGCCCATTCCAGCACTGCTTGAGTATCGGTGAGTGATCCAACAGTATGAGGAGCAACTTGTGCGCCACTTTCAGTGGAGGCGCCAGCGAAGAGCGAGAGAGAGATACCTAAATCAACGGCAGGCGGCACCATCATCCGGGCCAATTGACCTGCGCCAATTACGCCAACCGTTGGGAAACTCACCTGGCAGAGTCTAGCGAAGGTGAACTACATCCCCCACGTTTATGAGATCACCGCTCTCGAAAATGAGTTCTCCTTCAGCGCTCACACCTATCGCGACTCCTTCGATCGTTGCAGAGTTCGGCAGCAAGACTCGAACCGGCTCTCCGATCGTTGCACTCAACGCTCGATATTTAGGAATCAAATCTTCCCCAGTTTCCCACTTATCGAAGAGGGTCTGAAAATTTTGCAGCAGGGCGGCGAGTAAATCATTTCGATTCAACTCGATTCCGGTTTCGATGAATACAGAGGTTGCGGTATCAACAGGTAATTCTTCTACTTGGGTCGAGACATTGACACCGATACCAACGATGATTCCTTCGCTGAACCTTTCGCACAATATTCCGGCAACTTTCCCGCTGGAACTCAAAACGTCGTTGGGCCACTTCGTCGCAAAGCTCTCCGAACTAGTCACCTCATTCAACGTCTGGGCGACACTCATCCCAGCAATAAGCGGAATCCATCCCCACTGCGAGCCGCGACCTGGCTTTATATAGAAAGAGAACAAAAGTGCGACGTTGGGAGCAGAGTCAAACTTTCTATCAAGGCGACCACGACCTGCGCTCTGAAATTCTGCAACGACACAATCGCCGTTACTGACGAGTTCATTTTTTAACTCATCTTGTGTTGAGCCGACCTCTGAAAGTACCCGTACCCGCCAGTAATTCGAAGGCATTTGCGCCGAAATAGCGCCTTCATCAAGAGATGCACGTATCACAGAAGCCCGCTTCACTAGTAAAGTGTGGATGTGACTGATGCGATAAATACTACTGCCGCCAAGATTAAAGAGTTAAAGGCACGCCTTGAGAGCGCTGCGCAGAGTGGAACACCTGCAGCAATCGAGAAGAGACATGCAATAGGTAAGTACACCGCTCGCGAACGCATTCACAAACTCGTCGACGAAGGTTCCTTCGTAGAGTTTGATGCCTTCTCTACGCATCACTCAGATAAATTTGGAATGGATAAATCTCATCCATATGGCGATGGTGTAATCACCGGATACGCCACCATTGATGGCCGAACAGTTGCGATCTCCTCTCAAGACTTCATGGTCTTTGGTGGATCACTTGGCGAAACCATGGGTAAGAAGATTGTAAAAGTTATGGAGTTCGCCCTGAAATCTGGAATTCCAATGATTGGTCTTAACGATTCAGGTGGAGCTCGTATTCAAGAGGGCGTTGCCTCACTCAGCCAATACGGCGAAATCTTTAAGCGCAATGTGCGATCTTCTGGAGTTATCCCGCAGATCTCTGTCATCTTGGGACCATGCGCCGGCGGTGCGGTTTATTCACCCGCCATCACAGATTTCACAATCATGGTCAATGAGACCTCACACATGTTTATTACAGGTCCTGATGTAATCAAAGCTGTAACAGGTGAAGAAGTTGCTATGGAAGAGCTCGGTGGCGCCGCAACTCACAACACCAAAACTGGAAATTCTCATTACCTAGCCGAGAATGAAGATGCCGCCCTGGAATATGTAAAGGCGCTGCTCTCATTCTTGCCAAGCAATAACTTGGATGATGCTCCAGTTCTACGAGCAACTGAATCTGATGGGATCGCCCCTTCGGATCGTGCGCTCGATTCGTTGATCCCCGACAATCCCAACAAGCCGTATGACATGCGCGTTCTTATCGAGGCTATCGTGGATGAGGCAGATTTCCTTGAAGTTCATGCGCTCTTTGCCCCAAATATTCTCGTGGGATTTGGTCGGATCGAAGGCCGTTCCGTTGGAATCATCGCCAACCAACCGCAGAGCTTTGCCGGCACCCTTGATATTGATGCCTCCGAGAAGGCGGCTCGTTTCTTGCGTACCTGCGATGCCTTTGGAATTCCTGTTGTAACACTCGTCGATGTCCCTGGCTTCCTTCCTGGTACTGAACAAGAGTGGAACGGAATTATCCGCCGCGGAGCAAAATTGCTCTATGCATACGGCGAAGCATCTATTCCGCTAGTCACAGTTATTACGCGCAAGGCATACGGCGGCGCTTACATCGTCATGGGCTCCAAGCACCTAGGCGCAGATGTAAATCTTGCGTGGCCAACTGCCCAGATCGCCGTTATGGGTGCTCAAGGTGCCGTCAACATTCTCTATCGCAAAGATATTGCCGAGAATCCAGAGCGTGCTCCGGAGCTCATCAATGAATATGAGGAGCAACTTCTCAATCCTTACATTGCAGCGGATCGTGGATTTATCGATGCGGTCATTGAGCCACACACAACTCGCAGTCAGATCACCAAGGCGCTGCGCGCACTAGCCAATAAGAGAGTTGATCTTCCAACTCGTAAGCATGGAAATATTCCGCTCTAATGCCACACAGCAACGACTTTCCCCGTGAGTTTCGTAAACTCGGCTTTACGATCCATGCAGGCACACCTACTCAGGAAGAGTTGCTGGCACTGACTCGTGCGATCGATGAGATCGAGAAGAATTCCAATCCACCAACAAAGTACCGCAGTTCTTGGGCTCGCCTTAAGATTCAAAACTCTCTTCCGCGTAAGTGGGGAACGACAGCTTCATGAGTAAAGAGATCGTTCTCGCCTCTGCCTCTCCCTCTCGCAAGAAGCTATTAGAGACCATTGGCATCAACCCGATTATTAAGGTGAGCGGTGTTGATGAAGAGACTCCAGAACTTTTAGCGCTCCCCCCTGCTGATCTCGTTATCGCACTCGCAATTCTCAAGGCTCACACCGTTCGCAAGAGTTCGCCAGAACTATCTAATGTGCTGATCATTGGATGCGACTCCACCTTCGAATTTGAGGGGCAAAATCTAGGCAAGCCAGGAAGTGTTGAAGCGGCGCTAGAACGATGCCGACTCCTAAGCGGTAAGACTGGCTATCTCCATACCGGCCATTGCGTTATCGATGTCGATCAAGAAATCGAGGTCTCAGATATCTCGACCTCGAAGGTGACATTTGCCAAGATGACCGAGAACGAGATCATCAACTACGTAGCGACCGGCGAGCCAATCCAGGTTGCAGGCGGATTTACTCTCGACGGTCACTCTGCGCCGTTCATCACCCATATCGAAGGAGATCCGAGCGGAATCATCGGCCTCTCTCTCCCAACGCTTCGTAAAATCACCATCAACTTAGGGCTCGAATGGTCCGCGGTCGTACCAGCAGGAGCAAACACATGAAGAAAATATCTGCCGTCCTTATCGCCAATCGCGGTGAGATCGCTGTCCGTGTAGCTCGCGCCTGTCGCGACCATGGCGTGAAGTCGATAGCCATCTACTCAGATGAGGATCGCAATTCGCTCCACGTTGCGACAGCTGATGAGGCCTACGCACTCAATGGTCTTTCTGCCGCCGAGACATACCTTGATCAGAGCAAGATCCTTGAAGTTGCCAAGGCATCTGGTGCAGATGCAATTCACCCTGGTTATGGATTCCTCTCCGAAAATGCTGGCTTTGCAGAACGCGTCATTGAAGCTGGTTTGATCTGGATCGGACCGCCTCCTGCTGCTATCCGCGAACTCGGAGATAAAGTCTCTGCCCGCAAGATTGCCGCCAAGGTCGGTGCGCCGCTTGTAGCTGGAACTGCTGACCCAGTTGATTCCCCCGATGAAGTTATTGCCTTCGCCAAGGAACATGGCCTTCCCGTTGCTATTAAGGCTGCTCATGGTGGCGGTGGACGAGGTCTCAAAGTCGCTTTCACGCTTGAAGAGATTCCAGAACTCTTCGCATCAGCAGTTCGCGAGGCGATCACTGGGTTTGGTCGCGGTGAATGCTTTGTGGAGCGCTACCTCGATAAACCACGTCACGTGGAAACACAATGTTTAGTAGATATGCACGGCAATGCCGTTGTCGTTAGTACTCGCGACTGCTCCTTGCAACGTCGCCACCAAAAGCTAGTAGAAGAAGCTCCCGCACCATTTCTCTCAGATGCTCAGATCGAGCAGCTCTACACCTCATCCAAAGCGATCATGCGCGAGGTTGGATATGTCGGCGCTGGCACCTGTGAATTCCTAGTTGGAAAAGATGGCACCATCTCCTTCCTCGAGGTAAATACCCGACTTCAGGTAGAGCACCCAGTAAGCGAAGAGGTCACAGGACTTGACCTGGTTCGTGAGCAATTGCGCATTGCATCCGGTGAGGCCATCAATCCAGTGGATCCCATTATTCGTGGCCACAGCATCGAATTTCGTATCAACGGTGAAGATCCAGGAAATGGATTCCTACCTTCACTTGGAACCATTACACAATGGGAAGTTCCATCTGGACCAGGCGTTCGCATCGATGCCGGTTTTGATCACGGCCATACCATCGGCTCGCACTTCGACTCACTTCTTGCAAAGTTGATCGTCACTGGTTCGACTCGCAAGGAAGCGATAGAGCGAGCTCGGCGCGCGCTGCGCGAATTTGAAATAGGTGGCCTTGCAACTGCGTTGCCTTTCCATCGCGCGATCGTTAATGATCAAAATTTCACCGAAGATTTCAAGGTGTACACCAGTTACATCGAGAACGAATTCAACAATCAGATTCCTGCTTTTAATTACAAAGAGAGCGTTGCCGCCTCGAAGATCGCCTCGCAAAAGGTGGTTGCAGAAGTTAATGGTCATCGTTTTGAAGTGGTTATGCACTCAAGTGCGCCAGCCGAAAAACGCCACCGCATCAAAAGCAACAGCGTCGCCAAGAACTCCGGCAATTCAGTAGTTAGCCCAATGCAAGGTACGGTCGTGAAGATCGTTAAAGCCAATGGTGATCGCGTTGAGGTTGGAGACCTGATCGTTGTCCTTGAGGCGATGAAGATGGAGCAACCTTTGATCGCTCAGAAGGCTGGAGTGATTGCCCAACTAGGTGTTGGCGCCGGTCAGACCGTTTCGAGCGGCCAACTGCTCTGCGTGATTGAAGATTAAGGAAGCTTTACCTTTCCACTCTTCAATTGCAGGACAGCGTTTTCGACATTTACAGAGTACTTCGCACCTAAAGCCGTTAGTGCCATTGACTCCCCGCCATCTTTGACGGTGTAAATATGCCCGAATATTCCCTTGGCTTCATCAATTACATCGACAATGCTCTGATTGGTAAGGGAAGCAGTCATAACATCGGCAACCGCCGTGTTTACATGTTTAGAGACTGCACCGATAAGGATTTTTTGGCTGGAATTACCAAGTAAGAAGTATTGATCGGGCGAAACCCCAATCAACGCCAACGGGTGTTTGGTTGTATAAAGCTTGGCTATCGTGTCTTCAACCTCGCTCGTCGCAGACCACTCTGAGAAGATCACATCGCAACCCAGGCCCACGAGAGTCTTTGTCGGAGGAATAGGTGCCGAGTCGATTACCTCAGCGAATACGCCTGCCTTCTTATTGACTGTGGCAACGCCCTTCTTAAAATAAGGAATATTGGGAGCCCAGGCTGTTGGTGCAACGAGCCCGATCTTGTTTGTTTTGGTTGCGCTGCCAGCAAGAACTCCGGCCAGATAAGCCCCTTGAGGGTTTGAGAAATCCATATCGCTAACATTCAAATTTCCTACGCTGGAATCATCGATCAGCGCAAATTGGGTAGAGGGAAATGCCAATGCGGTAATGCTGACAGCCTGGGCATATTGAGCCCCAATAGCCACAATCAAGTTGTAATTTGCGTTGGCCAAAAATTGCAGCCGAGATTCGCGATCACTTTCAGTTCCGTTGGTGACCATTTCGCGTACGTTGAGGGCTGTCAGTCCATACTTCTTCTTAATGTAATCAACGCCGATTGCAGCTGAGTCATTAATGCCGTGGTCTCCACGCCCACCAATGTCATAGGCAATTGCAATTTTTATCGATGCAACAGCGCGAGCAGGTAAAGCTCCCATCGACAGCACGAGTGAACTGGCTGCAACAAATACAGCTAGCTTAACCGCGCGCAAGTAAACCAATCCGTTCGTAGACATCACCAAGTGTCTTACTTGCAACTGCACCAGCTTTTTCTGCTCCATTTTTTAGGATGGCATTGAGGTGAGTTGGGTCATCCAAAAGTTCTAGAGTTTTATCGCGAACTGGTCGTAGATACTCGACGACAACTTCTGCGACAGCACCTTTGAAATCACCATAACCTTTACCGACAAATTCGTTCTCAATGTCAGCCACGGTACGACCCGTCAAGGTTGAGAAGATAGTAAGGAGATTTGAGATACCTGGCTTCTCGGCAAAATCAAAGCGCACCTCACGACCGGTGTCGGTGACCGCGCTCTTAATCTTCTTGGTATTTGCCTCTGGAGTATCAAGAATCTCAATTAAGCCACTTAAGGATTCCGCAGACTTACTCATCTTGGAGTTTGGATCCTGGAGATCGTAAATCTTGGCGCCCTCTTTAAGAATGTATCCCTCTGGAATTCTAAAGGTCTTTCCGTATTGGCTATTGAATCGAGCAGCCAGATCGCGAG